>Ga0335075_10000325_pt1 | contig 85565 bp, 74 predicted proteins | sample Lox_Sample_24_FD_206723 | JGI IMG/M metagenome (GOLD analysis project Ga0335075, IMG submission 206723) | Soil microbial communities from Loxahatchee National Wildlife Refuge, Florida, United States - Lox_Sample_2.4 | ecosystem: Environmental > Terrestrial > Soil > Wetlands | place: USA... | reverse complement strand
TCGGCCAAGGCGATGCTATACGGGCTGGTTCGTGGCATGCTGCTCCCTTCGTCAAGGGAACCATCTCACGTAACCGTATGGAAGTGTGGGACTAAATTACGTCACTGTAATTATGCAGGCGACCACTAAGCGAGCGTCCCGCCCACGCGGACCACGCCGCCCCGCCCAACAGCTCGCCCATGCCACTGCACGCGAAGCGATTCTGGATGTGGTCCGGCCCCGAATTCGCTCCCGCGCACATGGTTGCGGGCAGGACCTCTTCAGATTGATCGATTACCTTAAGTCACGAAGGAAACGTAATGTTCACTGTCCCAGTGTGTTTGCGATGCCGCTCATGTTCTTCTCCGGCTAACCGAGTGACGTCGGTTGCGATGACCGCGACGTTAGCGCTGGATAGTCGGCCGCTGATTGCGATGGCTTAGTGGTTGTCGCACCGCCGACCTGCTCAGGGGGCAACGTGGACCGGATTTTGGCCAGGACTGCGATTTTTCAGGGCGTCGAACCCAGCGCCGTATCCGCACTGAACAAGCAGTTGCAGCCCGTGGACTTCCCGCGCGCACATAGTGTTCGCTGAAGGAGAGCCCGGCGACCGGCTCTACATCATCATTTCAGGCAAGGTCAAGATCGGCCGCTGCTCGGCGGATGGTCGCGAGAGTTTGTTGACGATCATGGGCCCGTCGGACGTGCGCCCCATCCTGGCTGCAAAGGCGGGAGGTCGCTGGTGCCGGGATTGGGTGGTTCGGCGCGTTCTCCGTCGTCGTCTGCCCAGCGGCGGCCGTATTGGTCGGGGATTGTTCCCCAGCCCCAGTACGGCAGTGGCTCGGTTGGATTGATTCCCAATTCTGTCGCGGGGTCAATTCTTGCTGGCCCGACTGTGCACAAGTGTGTCCAGGTGTCTCCGAAGTCGAATTCGTAGACGAAGTGCTCACCCAGAGTCAGCGTGCTCAGCGCGGTAGCCGCACCGTCGATGACTACCTCATCATTGAATTCATCGAATTCGGGCTGGCCGATCCTTCTACCGTCGGCCAACACGAACTGGTACAGATGCGCGCGCTCCCAGCGGGCGAACGCGGTATCAATTGCATTGGCGAGTTGCCTGAACCGATGCGAGAGTGCCGCAGCGAATATCCGCCCGGGCCGAGGCCAGTAATCTGCACCGCAGCCGCTGACCAGGTCCACCCGAATCGACAACCAGGTCCGTGCCATGAATGCCGATACTGGCAGCAGCTGGGACAGAAGCGATCCCCACCACTAACGGGAGGCCCGGTCAGCGTCGTGGTGGGGCATCGTTCGCTGGCGGTCTAATTTTGGCCGGCTACCTGGAATGTGGCTTAACAGATGCTCGAGGCTGTAGGGCTGGCAAGCTGCCCCGGTGCAGTCTGTCGTGAAGCACAGCTCGCAGGATTGTCTAGAATATACTAATTGATATATAATCCGGACTATGGCTTTGAGCATCAAAGACCCCGAGGCCGACCGGCTCGCTAGGGAACTAGCAGCTCGGACAGGTGAGACTTTGACAGAAGCAGTCGTGGTCGCGTTGCGGGAACGACTCGCCCGCGAGACTGGGCGCACCAGGGCCATCCCGCTGCGCGAGGAGCTCGCCGCGATCCGCCGCCGCTGCGCAGCCTTACCGGTGCTCGACACCCGATCCGCGGATGAGATTCTCGGCTACGACGAGCGCGGGTTGCCTGCCTGATGGTGATCGACACATCTGCGCTGGTAGCGATGCTCAACGATGAGCCGGAGGCGGAACGGTTCGAGGCAGCTGTGGAAGTGGACCATGTTCGGCTCATGTCGACGGCGTCGTACCTGGAGACGGCTATTGTGATCGAGACGCGTTTCGGTGAACCGGGTGGACGTGAGTTGGATCTGTGGCTGCATCGCGCTGCAGTCGACTTTGTTGGCGTCGATGCCGACCAAGCGGACGCCGCTCGAGTCGCCTACCGCTTGTATGGCAAGGGACGCCATCGCGCTGGCTTGAACTATGGCGATTGCTTCTCCTACGCCCTCGCGAAGGTCAGCGGCCAGCCTCTCCTCTTTAAGGGGAACGACTTCGCACACACCGACATTGGCGCGGTTCTCGCTGGCTGAAGCGACTACCTCGGCTTCGTCGGCGATCATTTGCTCAGAACGGCAATACGGGGGATCGTGCGCCCGGTGGACCGCCGAGTTGACGCTGGATTTATAGCGACCTTGCCAATTCAGTTGAAAATAGGTGACTCTGCAAATTGTTAGTCGCCTACTCGGGCGTCGTGATCCCTTGGCACCAAGCGCGCAACACGTCCTCGACACGTTCGCGTACCTGGCGTCGAGCCGTGTCCCGGTCGACGCCCGACATCAGCAGCTCGTCGTAGTCGGTGTCGACGTGCCGAACCGAGGCCGCAACGGCGAGCCGAACGGCGTCCGGATCGAGGGCCCGCCCAGCCGCGCTTCGTCCGATCCGGCCACTGCCGCGCATTGCCGCACGGCGCGCCGTCCCGTCGGCCCTGCTGGGGGGACAGCGTGGGAATAGCTTGCGGATCGCGGCCGCGAAGTCGGCTTGGAACCTCATGTCCTCGTCGGCCCGTCGCGCCTCGTCGCGCTCCCTGCGGCGGGCGCGCGCCTCAGCATCGGACAGGCACTCCTGCTCGGCACGCTCGATTGCCTCCGCCTCGGCTAGGATGCCTTGGCGCTCATAGCGCTTGCGTGAGCGGCTCCACTGCACAACCACCGCCGAAAGCCCGCTGATCCTTTTCGCCCGCCGACTCAGTGCGGCATCACCAGACGGCAGGAAGACAAGATGGCCAAGGTCCGCGCAGTCAACACACAGGGGCCCGCCGTCTTCCATTTTCAGTAGGTCGCCGGTGCCCCCGCATGACGAGCACGTCCATTGTTTGAGGGGCGAGATCACCACGAGATCCGATGGGCGGCTGTGCGGCTTGGCCACGGGGTTCTCGCATTCAGGCTATTGCTAAAGCGCGGCTTTCTCGAGGAACACGATAGCGTTTGCCGTTGAAGGCAAGGCGCACTGCACTTGTGTGCGATGTACTAACCAAAGCTGGCGCAACAGGATCGGCATCGGGGTCGGAGTGTCGCTAGCCCGCGCGAACTGCACGCTTACCATGCCCCGCACAACGTAGCAGTGGCGGGCGGTCCAAAGTTGTCGGCTTTTTGGGGACCAGTTTGGGACCACACGCTATCCGCGATAGTGAACGACGTGCGCGTCTATGAACGTCATGCACGGCCACAAACCAAGCACACAAGCTCCGCGACCGGCGGAAACGCCTTGCCGCTACTTCCTTGGGGTCAAGTGGTCGCAGGTTCAAATCCTGTCAACCCGAGAACAGATCAGAGGCGGTTTCCCGGAGTTCGGGAACTGTCTTTTTATACCCCGCTGGGGTATGGGTAGCAATCTTGGATGGCTTTTGCGCGGGGAGTCGGGATGTAGCGCTTCGAACCACCGATCGCGTGGGCCCGCCAATTTCACCGCCGCGCGTCGACGCGGGCCGGGATGGGCCCCTTTGCGATTGTGGTGTACGGCGTTTCGAGCGGAAAGTCCTTGTCCATCGAACGGATCCGGGTAGACCGGACGATGGTGGCGAGCGCGAGGGTTGTTACCAGCATCGCGAAGTGTTCACCGATACACGAACGTGGCCCGGCAGCGAACGGGATGAATTGCCAGCGATCGCGGTTCTTAGAGTTTTCCGGGCTGAACCGATCGGGGTCAAAGACCAGCGGGCGCTCCCACAAGGCCGGATCCCGGTGGACGGCATTAATCCCAACGGCCACAAGGCTGCCCGCTTCCACTCGGTAGCCGTCTACCGCGATGTCGCGCACCGCCACCCGGCCGACCCCCGCGGCTGGCGGGCACAGTCGCAGCGCCTCGTTGAGCACTTGGGCGGTGTATGCGAGCCGGGGTACATCGTCGGGCGTTAGTTCTCGATCGCCGAGCTGGGCAACCTCGGCGGCGACCCGGTCCTGTATGTCGAGATGGTGCCCGAGCGCCCACAAGGTGTAGGTCAGTGTCGTTGCCGTCGTGTCGTGGCCGGCCAGCATGAAGATCAGCAGGTCGTTGCAGATGTCGTCGTCGGAGAGCGGCCGGCTGGTGTCTGGGTCGGTGGCCGCGATCAGCGCCTGAACCAGCGGTGCATCGCGGGTCGGATCTGCGCGGCATTCTTGCAGGATGTCCATGGTGACCTGGCGCATCGCCGCAACTGCGCGGCGAGCGCGACGGCGTCCCGGCGTCGGGAGCCATCGCGGAGCACGTATCGGCCGTAATGCACGATCGGCGGTGTAGGCCGATGCCACGTGCATGTGCTCTGCGATCACGTTGCCGTGTTGGTTGATGTCGACACCGAGAATCGAGTAGCCGAGCGACCGCATGGCGAGTCGGCGGCACTCAGCGTCGAGGTCGACTTCACCGCTCTCGCGCCAGCGATCAGCGATCATTTGCGCCGCGTGTGTCATATGTCTGCCAAAGCAGTCGACGTTTTGTTTGGTGAACACCGGTTGTAGCGCGCGTCTGCGCGGAAGCCATGATCTGTTGGGCAGGACAAACAGGTTGTCGCCCGCCACGTTTCGCACTTCCTGGTGGATCTGGCATCGCTCGGTGAGTCCGTCCGTACGTCCCAACACATCGCGGATCCCGCTGGGCGAGCTGACCAGCACAACGGGCGGGGCAACGAACTTTGGCACCACTACGATGCGGCTCACCGGTCCACCGGCGTCGCGCAGCCGCACTAGTCCGGTGTGCAAAACCCGCGCCGCCGTCAGCAACTGCCGATAAGGCAGCGGATTTTTCGGCGCCAGCGGAAGGGCGTCAACATCGCGTGTGTCGATTGTCGCGGTCATGGCACCAAGAATCACGCCGTGCCTGGCGGATTGCAAGACTTGTGGCTGCTCCTTCTCAATCTTGAACTCGGTGTGCGTGAGTGGGCGTCACGCGATGGCAATGTGCACGCTCGCCTGACCCGCGCAAACACCAGACGCATCGCGTGGTGATCCTTGCACATTGTGACTCATTGGTCGGTCGTATGGCCCAGGCCATCGTCGCCCAAGTAAGTGACGTCGTACCATCGCCTCGGGGCCCGGTTGTCGGTCTCGTCATCTTTTGTCGCTGTTGCCCGCTCTAACCGAATATCGGTCAGGTGCGGATTCTGTAGGCGGAGGAAGTCTTCGAGCTCAGCGTCGCGTGCGGCGCCGGTGAGAGTTATCGCCGCGGGCGCCCTTCCCTCGTACCTCGACCAACTCACGCCTCATATCCTGCCCTCGACGCCGGTTGAAACTGCGCGAAAAGGCGATTCACCGGAAATGCGCTCACAGGTTAGGTTCCGAAACCTACCAGGGGTCAAGTGGTCGAAGTTTCCCGTTCCCCCTCAGCGGGCTCTGGCTTAGCCGAGGCTCACCGCTGAGCATGATCTACATGACAAAGTGGGTGCGGGCGATGATCGCCGCAGCGACAATCAGCTGCTGCAGGGTGATGACCGCTGCGACCGACCGCGGCGAACCAGCCAGACTTTGACCTGCGCCACCATCCGGCGCGCGCCCTCGCCCCGGGGCGTCGGCATCGGCATCTACAACGCCGACGGCCAGCCCGTCGACACCTGCACCGCCGGATGGCTCGTCCACGACTCCACCGGTCAAGCCCGCGTGCTCACAGCCGGGCACTGCGACGATGGCCCGGCGTTACGTACAGGCCAGAGGTTTTCAAATTGCCGGGCGGTTCACCCACAAGCCCTATTACGGCAACCACGGCGAGGACGCCGATATTGCCGAGCTCGGCATCGGCAACTCTGCGGACGAGCCGGAGGAGGTGCAACCGACACCCGCATCATCGGAATCCGGCCAGTTCCTGGCGCCCGTCGACAGGGGCGAGTCCGGCGGGCCGGTTTATTACCGCAACGCCGACGGCACCGCCACTCCGGTCGGCATCACCATCCGTGCGGCGGACAGCGGTGGCACCATCGCCGAACTGATCGGCCCAGGGCTGAAGCGCTGGGACCTCAGCCTCGATAGGTCTTAATTTCACGGCACCGGAACGTAGTTCCGCGACGAGCGTTTCCGCGAGCCTTTGCCAGAAGCGATGCTGAGCCCCTCACTCAAAATCTCGATTTCGCCTGGGCAGGTAGGCGCGTCCGGTGTAGAGCAAGGCACCGACGAGCACGGCGAATTTGATGATCGCCGTGCCGCGGGCACGCTGCGCATTACGCTCGATGTCGTTGCCCGCCAGAACCTTTAAAAGCGCAACGCCCTCCACCGCATCGGCGGCAACAGCCGGAGCGACACCCAGGCAAACCGCGGCCGGGTGGCCTAGCCGGCGTCGGGCATAGTCCACCAGCAATGTGGTCAACGTTCCGTAGGTGACCATGTAACCAAAATCAAGCTGAAGGGAACGACGCGCCGCGCGCCGGCCATCATCGCCCCATGCGCTCATAATCCGTTGCGCGCGTTCGGCGTTGCCCGCCAACTCGAAAACAATGATGCCCGGTCCACCACTGCGGTGCATCTGTCGCTCGAGCGACAGCATCACCCATGTATAGCCGGTGAAAGCTGCCAGCGCCCAGATTAGGCGACTGGGCCCGCTTACCCCGACGCGCTGTTGCATCGACATTCGCGCCCGCTCCTCCACACTTGACTGTCTACGAGGGAACCACGGTCCGTACCCGATGATTATGAATACGACGGATCTGTACAAGTGACCGCGAACTAACGTTGCTCATTCCGCTGTACGCCAGGGCGCGTGACGCGATTAGGCGCCGCCCGGTGCTGCGCGACGAGTGGGCTGTCCGTGCTCGTCGTCAACAGTCACAAACTCAACCTAGGCAGCGGTCCTCAGTTAACCGAAACAAGATCAATATTTTGCGATTCTCGCGGCGTCGGTAGGCGCGTCCGAATACCGTTCGGTCATGAAACGTCTAACAGTGGGGTTGGCAACGACAGGGGTGCTGTCGGGTGGGGTAGCGGCTGTCGCCTTCGAGGTGCCATGTGTGGACTCGTCCCGTGCTTGCTCTCTCCTTGAGGCGAAGAAACCGCTTACCGCTGCGGGGCGTCGACGAAAACCGGGTACTCGCGTTCCATGAGTTCCGGTCAAGGCGATCGTCTGCTGCTTATCGCCAGGTCGCTGGCCAGCAGCGATGACATTGGCGGTGTGAGCCCGTGAGCATGAACGAACAGCTCGACGAGCTGATAGCCGCTCGCGACCAGATGGAACGGCTGGTGCGGGTGATCGTCGAAATCGGTTCCGATTTGGAACTTGATGTGACGTTGCATCGAATTGTCAGCGCGGCGATGGAGCTGACTGACGCCCGCTACGGGGCTCTGGGCATTCGCGCAGCGGACGGTAGCCTGGCCTCCTTTGTCCACGCGGGCATCGACGACGACACCGCGCGGCGGCTCGGCGACCTGCCGGTAGGTGAGGGCCTTCGCGTCGAGGATCTGGCTGGTCATCCGCAGGCCGCCGGACTGCATGCACACGACCCGCCGATACGGGCACTGCTCGGCATACCGATCACCGTGCGGGCTGCTCACTTCGGCAATCTCTACCTGGCCGACGACCGGCCCGGCCGGGTGTTCTCCCAGGTGCAAGAGAACGCCGTGCGGGCATTGGCGTCGGCAGCGGCGGCCGCCATCGACAACGCGCGGCTCTTCGAGCGAGAACGCGAATCGGCGAAATGGACGAAGGCTAGCCGTGAGATCACGACCGCCCTAGTGTCCGGCGACCCCCAGACGGGGCCATTGCAGCTCATCGTGAACCGTGCGCTGGAGTTGGCCGATGCCGAGCAGGCGATTTTGCTGGTTCCGAGTGAATCCAACTTGCCCGCCCACGAAGTCGACGCCCTTGTCGTGGCGGCGACGGCAGGCCGGTACTCGTCGGAGGTCATCGGTAAGCAGGTTCCGATGGGCGCCTCCACCACGGGTGGTGTCGCGCGCCGCGGCATACCGCTGATCACCGACTCCTTCCAATACCCGATCGAGGGGTTCACCGATGTGGGCGAACGCTCGGCGATCGTCATGCCGCTGATTGCCGATGACGCCGTACTTGGCGTTATTGCCGTCGCACGCAACTCACGCCAGCCCGCATTCGGCAGCGATTATCTGGAGCTGGTCAGTGATTTCGCCCGGCACGCTGCAATTGCATTAGCACTGGCGGCGAGTCGTGAACATGCGCTCAACCAGCAACTAGCGCAAGCCGACACCGTCGATGAAGCGCTGCGGGCCGCGGCTGAGGAGCTGCGCCGACTATGGCGGGCCCGTCGCGTCATGGCCGTCATCTTCCCTGCCCGCGGAGCTGCCGCCGAAACCTCCTCCCACACACCAAGTCTGATGTCATTCGGCGAGCCTGCGCAGTGGGAGAACATGTCATCAGAAACACGCCAGATGCTGGAGTCGTTGCGCGACGGCGACCTGCTCGCTCCCAATGCGACGCGTGCGGGCACGGCGGGCATCGCGGTGCAGCATCCCGAGGGCGTGCTCGTCGTCTGGATCCAGTTGGGCGAAAAGCGGCCGTTCACCCTTGAGGACCAAACCTTGTTAACCGTGCTGGCAGGCCGCCTCGGCCAGGGTCTGCAGCGGGTGCACCAGGTTGACCAGCAGCGCGAAACCGCACTGGTGCTGCAACATGCAATCCTCGGCCCGGCTGATCTACCGACCGGGTTCGCGGTGCGTTATCAGGCCGCCAGCCGGCCCCTCCAGGTGGGCGGTGACTGGTACGACATCGTCGGCCTCGAGGACGGGCGCATCGCGCTGATTGTCGGCGATTGCGTGGGCCATGGCCTCACCGCGGCCACCGTGATGGGGCAGCTACGCAGCGCCTGCCGCGCCCTGTTGCTCGACCATCCCAGTCCACGTGCCGCCCTCTGCGGGCTGGACCGCTTCGCGGCGCGGCTACCCGGCGCCCAATGCACCACCGCCGTCTGCGCGGTGCTCGACCCCGGCACCGGCGACCTGGTGTACTCCAGCGCCGGGCACCCGCCGCCCATCCTGGTCGACGCCGACGGCACCACCCGGACCCTCGAGGACGGCCACACCATTCCCGTTGGGCTGCGGCCCGACCGGCCCCGCCCCGAAGCCCGCGTGACCGTGCCGGCGGGTGCGACCCTGTTGCTCTATACCGATGGTCTGGTCGAACGTCGCGGCAGCTCACTCGACCAGGGGATCGCCCGCGCCTCCGTCCTTGTCAGGGATGGTCGCGACGCCGCGCTCGATGATTTGGCAGACCGGATCATGACTCGTCTTGCGCCGAGCAGCGGCTATCAGGACGACGTTGCGGTGCTGCTTTACCGCCATCCCGCGCCGCTGGAAATCAGCTTCCCCGCCGACGTCAACGAACTCAGCCGCAGCCGCGCCGCTTTGCGCAGCTGGTTGAGCCAAGCCCGAGTGGATCCAGACCAAGCTCACGACATGCTCGTTGCGGCCGGTGAAGCCGTCGCCAACGCCATCGAGCACGGTCATCGAGACAGTCCGGAGGGCTTCATTACTCTGCGTGCGACCATTTCGGTCGACCAGGTGCAGTTGACCGTTGCCGATACCGGCTCGTGGAAACCTCCCCAACCGGCTGCCCACCGCCATCGCGGCCGCGGCATCACCCTGATGCGAGCGCTCATGCAGGATGTCGCCATCCACCCTGACGCTGGCGGAACGACAGTTCATTTGTTCGCAAGGATCACCTGATGTCCACATTGCTCACCCTCGACACTGTGCGTAGCGACGACGGCAAACTCGCGCTGATCGCGGCGGGGGAGATCGACCTCAGCAACATCGACACCTTCACTCACGCCCTCACCACGGCTTTGGCCGAGACCGCCGGCAGCGGCGGGAAACTCACCGTCGACCTCGGCACGGTGAAGTACCTGGACAGCGCCGCCATCAACGTCTTGTTCACCCACGCCGACCAGATCCAGCTGATCGTCCATCCCTTTCTGATCCGCATCTTCACCATCACCGGCCTGACAGAACTAACCTCGGTCGAACCCGCGTCGCCCAACGGGCACTGAGGTGCGCGGTTGGCCGCGCCGACGTAACCAAGGCGCCAACACCCCCGAGGTCGCCTGGTCATGACGGATCGGCCAACCGACAATCTGCTCATCGTGCACTGGCATGACACCGGCCGCTGGCTCGGTGTGTATGGGCACCGCGGGGTCTCGAGCCCCTGCCTGGACCGCTTGGCCGCGGAGGGCATCCTGTTTACCCGCGCGCATGCGGCGGCCCCGCAGTGCTCGCCGTCGCGCGGGGCATTGTTCACCGGTCGGTACCCACACAGCAACGGCCTGATCGGGCTGGCCAATCGCGGCTTCGAGTACCGCGAGGGGGTTCGCACGCTACCGCAAATCCTGTCTGACGCCGGTTGGTACTCGGCGCTGTTCGGGATGCAGCACGAGACGTCCTTCCCATCCAGGCTCGGTTTCGACGAGTTCGACGTGTCCAATTCCGACTGTGAATATGTGGTCGCCCGGGCGCAGGAATGGCTGACCGACAGTGCGCCGCTTTACGGCGGCGCTCCGTTCCTGCTGACGGCGGGCTTTCAAGAAACGCATCGGCCGTGGTCGCGGGAGCGGTATCAGCCGGCGCCGCTCCAGGACGTAGAAGTGCCTGACTACCTGCCGGACATTGCGGAAGTCCGCGGTGACGTCGCCGATTTCTATGGGGCGATCGCGGTGGCCGACGCGGCGGTCGGCAAGCTGCTGGACGCGCTGGCCGACACCGGCTTGGACGCCAACACATGGGTGGTTTTCTTCAGCGACCATGGTGCCCCGTTTCCCCGCGCGAAGTCGATGTTGTATGACGCCGGCACCGGCATTTCGTTGATCATCCGTCCGCCCACGAGGCTGAGTATCGGGCCGCGCATCTACGACGAGCTGTTCAGCGGCGTCGACCTGTTGCCGACGCTGCTCGATGTGATCGGCATAAAAATTCCGGCCGACGTGGAAGGGGTTTCGCATGCCAGTAGTTTGCTTCGGCCCATCCCAGATGCCGCACCCATCCGCCGGGAGGTGTTCACCCAGAAGACCTTTCACGATTCCTTTGATCCGGCGCGCGCCGTTCGCACCAAGGAATACAGCTACATCGAGAACTACGCGCCGCAACACCTTGTGGACCTACCGCTGGACGTCCAAGACAGCCCCTCCGGCAAAGCGGTCGCGCTACTGGCGGCGGGGCCGCGGCCGGCGCGTGAACTTTACGACCTGCTTGAGGACCCGGCCGAGTTGAACAATTTGCTTGTCGGCGATGGCGGCTACGGATTGGAAGCGATCGTCAATGAACTTGCGCTGCGCCTTCACCAGTGGCGGGAACGGACAGCGGACGTAATTACGTGGAGTTCGCCGGCCCACGAACCCTGATCGAGGGGTCAAGTGGCCCGAGGGCCGCAGGCGGGGTCGATGGTTAACGCCGGCCCCGAGTCGGTCCATCGGGCTGGGAACATTTTGCAAGCATTCGCGGACTTGGCAGACAACTCCCTCGCCTGAGGACCATCGTGCGGCTACCTTAAAGATGCCTTGAAAAAACCTCAAAGTCTCTCAGGGGCCAACGATGGCTCAGCGCCCGACCAAGCGGACTCGTCGGTTGCGCAACGGCCAAGCGCGACGACGTCGTCGCGGGGTCGGTCCGGTTGCGGCCGCCGGGGCGTTTTTGACTACGGTGATCACTCCGTTGGCTACCGCGCCGGAGGCCTACGCCGACGGGTTTGACTCGATCGTTGACCCCATCTTCAACTCCATCGCCGGTTCCATCACGGGCCTGGTCGATCCGTTGGCCGGTCTTGGGTTGCCTGCCGCTGATCTAGCAGAAGGCAGCAATCTCGGTGTGGGTTGCGGATTCGGCGCTGGCGTCGGCGTCTGATCCCTCGTCGGCTGCCAGTTCTTTCGACACGATGCTTCAGGAACTCGCGCAGCAGTGGATCACTAGTCAATCCGGTGCGCCACCTGGGACCCGTGTACATCGCGGAAAGCCCCAGCGGTTTCGGGACGACAACCTTTGATTCCTGACGTCGAGGTTGATGGCGCTCGACACTGGCTCAAAAATCATTGTGCCGTCGCAGATTTCGCCACGAAACCAGCTCAGCCTGCATCGTGGCTAACATCACCCGCTGGATCCACAAGACGATGGTCGTACTGGCATCATGCGAGGCGACCACTCTGACGTAGGTCCTCAATCCACTATTGGTGTGCGAGTACCACATACCGATTCTTTTCCTCCAACCGGTTACGAGTAGTTTTCCTGCACGCGAACACCCGAAAACTGTCTTGCCGACGGCACTTTCGTGCCCGCGAGCAATTCTGACAGGCCCACAACTCGCTCAGCAGTTGCCCAATCGGCGTGTCGGTTGACTGCTACACGCGACATAATGCTGTGTGTTGAGTACTTCGGTCGCTCCCATGCCGCTCGCCGCTCGCGCGACGTCGGCGATCTTCGCTTTGCTGGTACTGGTGATTGCCGGCGCCGCTGCCGCGGCCGCAGCGCCGGTCGAGCCGGTTTCCGGCGCACTCGGCGAGAGGACCGTGGGCTGGGACACATACCGTCGATTGGACCGATTGCCGTATCTCAGCGCCGATACCCAGAGTCTCCAGCTGTCGAGCTTCGATCGAAGCGGCGGCAATTACGACATCTCCACCGGTAACAAGAACGGCAACGGCGGCTGCCTGGCATCTGGAGGTGCCGGTTGTGTCGTCGCCGAAGATCGCGGCGCCGGCGAGATTGATTCGATCTGGTTCACGCGTGACGGCGGCAACGTGACCGCGCTCGGAAACATCCGCATCGACCTGGATGGACACCCGGTGATTGATGCGCCGTTGCAATCGCTGGTCGACGGAGCGCTGGGGCCGCCATTCGTCTGGCCCCTGGTAGCCAACGCCACGCAGTCGCCGGGAGGCGTCTATATCAAAGTGCCGATGCCCTACCGTCAGTCGATGCGGATCAGCGTCGCATCGCATTTGGAGTATTACCACGTCGACTATCGCCGGTTTTCCACGGCCGACGGCGTGAACACGTTTTCGCCCGCCGACCCCGCCCTGGATGTGCTCGCCACCTTCCGCGCCGCCGGCGCCGTCGACCCCAAACCGGCGGCACTCAAAGCAACGCATGATCGTCGCGTCAACCAGATCCCCGCCACCAGCGGGCTGCAGATCGCGGAATCGACCGGCTCGGGCAGCATCTCGGGCCTTCGCTTGCGGCTGCCACCACCGGTAGATCGACTCCTGGCCGGGCTGCGGCTGCAGATCGAGTTCGACGGCCGAACCATGGTCGACTCGCCGCTGGGCGAATTCTTCGGCGCCGGGCTCGGCGCCGACAACGTGGCATCGCTGATGTTCGCGACGATCCCACAACCCGACGGGTCGTCGTCATTGGCAGCTTGGTGGCCAATGCCTTTCGCTCACACCGCCATCGTCACCCTCGTCAACACCACCAACGGCCTGATAACCGGGATCGACAGCGACGTCGCGTTCACCCCGGACCCGCGGTGGGCACCCGCGCTGGCCAGCGGCCGCGCAGGCTACTTCACCGCACGTTCGCACGCCGGACCAACGACGCTCGGTCAAGACTGGATATTCGCCGACGAACACGGCCACGGAAAATTCGTCGGCGTCAGCCACACCATCCGCGGCTCACGGATCAAAACGGATTTCGGCGACGACGCGCCCTACTTCCTCGAAGGAGCCGAACGGGTCTACACCGACGGTTCTGAGTCGCCGCAGTGGTACGGCACCGGCACCGAGGACTTGTACGAGGGCGGCTGGTACTTCCACAACGGCACCATCTACAGCGACCCGCTCACCGGTCAACCCGACCAGCGCACAGCCACCGGTGGGTGCGCGGACTACTGTGTGGCCGTCTACCGGCTCATGCTCGCCGACGCCATCGACTACCACTCCTCAATCAGGTTCGGCATCGAACACGGTAAGCGCAACATGGTCCAACCTGACTACAGCTCAACCGCTTTCCTCTACACACAACCAAACGACACCACCATTCCCGGCGACGAAGTCAACCCCTCCGATCCGGTCAGTCGGCTCTTGCACGGCTACGCCGACGGCCCATTCGACGCGGCCACTACTGAGCTGCTCGTGAGTGAATACGAGGGCAGCGACGACACCCGCGCCATCCCCGGTCTGGTCAGCGCCGTCCACAACGCGATCACTTTCCACATCCTCATCAGCCCGGACAACCACGGCATCCTGCTGCGTCGCACGTCGGACCAGTCGGCTGGCTACCAATCGGCAGAGGTCGCTGTCGACGGCACCCCTGTGGGGATCTGGTTGGAGCCGCGTAGCAACAGCGCACACCGCTGGCTCGATGACACCTACCTCGTGCCTGACCGTCTGACCGCCGGCAAAAACCTCGTCACGGTCAGCCTCACACCCACACCCGACACGCCGCCCTGGACTGCCAGCCGCTACAACATCGACGTGCTGACTGCGCCGTCTTAGGCTCGCCCTGGCCCGGCCACACGCACTATCTGTTGTCCCCGACTGACGTCTGCGAATACGCTGCCGTCGGGGGGCCGTATAGGGAGAGAAAATGTTCCCGACGATTCGCGCATCGGCCGTACTCGCTGCATGCGCGGCCGTGTTCGCGCTCGCACCACCGGCTGTCGCTGACCCGAGCGACGACCAAATTCCCGGCAATGGTGTCTTTCGCGTCGGGCCCGACATAGCACCGGGCCTTTATCGAACGGGCGGAACGGCGTCGGCCTGGGGGGTTTGGATAAACAACATCGCGACCCAGGACGAAATGTGATCGTGGTTGACCTACAGCACACCCGACGCGAGCAAGGACCATGTAGTCCAGGCGAATAGCTCCATGGGCCGATGTACGCGAATATCAATATGACGATCAAGGCCTTCGAGTCGCAGAACTGTCAACCCTGGACCCGAGTCCCATAAGCAGGGCCAGAACGACTCAGGCCTAATGCCGGCTGCATAGTTGAGGCGTCGCCGACCGCGACACCACGCTCCGCTCGAGTGCACGCCGCACGGAGCGGGAGATGGTTCGTCGAGGCTTGCGATCCACCAGAGCGGGTACACCTCGGACGACTCAGAACGGAGCGGCATGAGCGAAAGCGTCCAGACCGGAATCATCACCACGCATGTCCCGGCACGCCTGGACCGACTGCCCTGGGGGCGGTTTCACTGGCGCGTCGTAATCGGTCTGGGCGGGGTGTGGATCCTCGACGGACTCGAGGTCACGATGGTCGGCAACGTGTCGTCCCGACTCACCGAGAAGGGCAGCGGTATCGAACTCGACCCCGCACAGATCGGCGTGGCCGCGGCGATCTACATCGCGGGGGCGTGCTTGGGCGCATTGTTCTTCGGTCATCTGACGGACCGCTTCGGACGGCGCAATCTGTTCATCTTGACCCTCGCGGTGTATCTGATCGCCACCGTCGCGACCGCATTCGCTTTCGCGCCTTGGTATTTCTTCATCACACGCTTTTTCACCGGCTCGGGGATTGGGGGCGAGTACGCCGCCATCAACTCGGCGATTGACGAGTTGATCCCCGCGCGCGTGCGTGGTCGCGTCGACCTGGTGATCAACGGGACCTACTGGCTGGGTTCGGCGGCGGGAGCGGCGGGCGCGCTGGTCGTTTTGAACACGTCGAACTTCCCGCCCAACATCGGATGGCGGCTCGCGTTTGGCATCGGAGCCATCTTCGGCATCTTTGTCCTTCTCGTTCGACGCAACGTTCCGGAAAGCCCCCGCTGGTTGTTCATTCACGGGCGCGAGCACGAAGCCGAGCGGGTCGTCGCCGAGATTGAGGAGGACATCGCGCGAAGTAGCGGCCAGCCACTGCCTGAGCCACACGGACGCCCACTCAAAGTCCGCCAGCGCGAGACGATTTCGTTCCGCGAGATCGCCAGGGTGGCGTTCAAGCTTTACCCGCAGCGCGCCGTTCTCGGGCTGGCTCTGTTCATCGGGCAGGCGTTTCTCTACAACGGTGTGACCTTCAATCTCGGCACGCTGTTGAGTGGGTTCTACGGCGTCGGATCCGGGAAGGTGCCGCTCTTTTACATCCTCTGGGCGCTGAGTAACTTCTTTGGCCCCCTGGTACTCGGGCGGCTGTTCGATACCGTCGGCCGCAAACCGATGATCACCTTGTCCTACATCGGTTCGGCTGTCGTAGCTGTCATCCTCGCGGGGATTTTCGTCACGCAGGCCGGCGGCGTCTGGGCCTTCATCATCGTACTCGCCTCGACGTTCTTCTTAGCCTCGGCGGGTGCCAGCGCGGCCTACTTGACTGTCAGCGAGATCTTTCCGATGGAGACCCGGGCGCTGGCGATCGCGTTCTTCTATGCCGTAGGCACCGCGATCGGCGGTATCACCGGACCGCTGCTGTTCGGTCAGTTGATCAACTCGGGGGAGCGCGGCCTGGTGGTCTGGTCGTTCCTGATCGGAGCGGCAGTGATGGCGGCTTCGGGCCTCGTCGAACTGTGGCTGGGTGTCGCGGCCGAACAACGCCCGCTGGAAGAACTGGCGTTGCCGTTGACGGTGGCCGACGCCGAGCGCGACGTTAACGCCAATTGAATATTTGTCGCATGTCGCCGTAGCGCCGGATGCGGGCTGCGCCTCGGACCTGAGTTTGGAACACTCGGGACCTATGAGACGTCTGCTGATGCTGACAGCTGTCGCCGCCGCGATCGGTATGGCCGCGCCGGCGTACGCCGACCCCCCGTCCAGTGCTGACGAGGACTTCATTTCCCAACTCAAAGCCGCCGGGCTTACCGATCAGGACCCGGCCGCCGCGATCGCGGTTGCCAAGGACGTATGCTCGTTGGTCGACAAGGGAACGCCGGACACCGAGATCCTCAGCAACCTGCAGTCGCGCAATCCGGGCTTGACCGCGCACGGCGCCGCCGAATTCATGACACTCGCAGCCGGCGAGTACTGCCCGAAATACCTGACTGGGGCGGGTCGACCGCCCAAACCGCCGGGTGCCGTGGGGCACTAAACGCCGCTGCGAACCACCTCGTCGGCGGCGGCCCGCATCCGCTCTGACAATTTCAGCAGATCGTGCTCGCCTATGCCGTTCTGCAGCGTGTAGGCAAGTTGCCGTAACTCCACTGAGCAGTTGCGCAATTCTTCAAGTAGCCGCGCCTCAACGGTGAACATGACCTTCTTCCTCAGGCAGGACGGACCAAAAGCCCGTAGTCCGACTTAAAAAATGTACGCAGTCCAGTGGCTGGACGGCGAGACACCGCGAGGCCTTTTTACGGGACTTTGACATGCCGTTTACGCCCCCGAGCATCCCGCTCCACTTGTGTACTGGAATCCGCGCCACGAATTGACCGTCGTCGGTCAAGGTCGGTGAGTTGCGTGATTCCCGCAGGCGCGGCGGCCCGTCGAGGGAGGCTGCATTTCTCACCCAATTCGGGTCCGTACGTCACGGCCCCACAGTGACATCGCCATGTCAAGTGGTGACCGCATGAACATGCGGTGCTGCCGACCAGCATCCGCTCGGGCCGCATCAAATGACCGCGGGGGCAGCGCAACGGGGGCGGGGCCGACCACTGACTCGACGGGAACCGCACCAGCTCACCGACCGCAGTCATGGGGCGACGGTAGGCGCCCACCCTGCGCGTCACATTAAGAATTCGGGAGAGCTTGCTGAGAAAGGAGTGTCCATGCCCAATTGTTCAATTCGACGTAATTCAAAATCACCGGGCGTAACATTCCCCGTTTTCCTCCGCCGAAGCTTTGCGTCGCCAAGTAGCCTAATCGGGTGCAGATTGGGGTGCTGGGTGCAGCACGTATCGCGCCGCAGGCGCTCATCAAACCGTCCAAGGCAAACGCCGACGTCGTGGTGGCCGCCGTTGCTGCACGTGATGCTTCGCGCGCGAAGGCATTCGCCGCCAAACACGGCATCGCCCGGGTGCACGACAGCTACGAGGCGTTGCTCGCCGACCCGGATATCGACGCTATCTACAATCCGCTGCCGAATGGTTTGCACGGCAAATGGACTCGGGCTGCATTGACGGCCGGCAAGCATGTGCTGTGTGAAAAGCCGTTCACCGCGAACGCCGCCGAGGCCCGGTCGATCGCCGAGCTGGCCGCACAGTCGGACAAGGTGGTGATGGAGGCGTTCCACTACCGCTACCATCCGATGGCGTTACGGATCGAGGAGATCATCGCCTCGGGTGAGCTGGGCAAGCTCAAGCGGGTGGAGGCATCCCTGTGTTTTCCGCTGCCCAAGTTCTCCGACATCCGCTACGACTACGCGCTTGCCGGCGGAGCGATGATGGACGCTGGGTGCTACCCGGTCCACATGGTCCGCACGTTCGGCGGGTCAACCCCGGAAGTCGTTTCGGCGCAAGCGAAATTGCACGGTCCTCAGATCGACCGGGCCATGACCGCTGAGTTGCAATTTGCTGACGGGCACACCGGCCGGATCCGTTGCTCGATGTGGTCGCCGCGCCTGCTGGACATCAGGGCCCGCGTGATTGGCGACCAGGGCGAACTGCGTGCACTGAATCCGTTGCTACCCCAGATTTATCATCGGCTCTCGGTCCGGTCAGCTAACGGCAAACGCGCGGAGCGTTTTCCGCGTCGCGCCACCTATGCCTATCAGCTGGACGCCTTCGCCGCGGCGGTGCTGCACGGCGAACCGGTCAAGACCACGCCTGAAGACGCGATCGAGAACATGACCGTCATCGATGCGATCTACCGCGCTGCCGGCCTGCCAATACGCGAGCCGAGCTGACCGGTCACGGCGCGACGGGGCGGTTCGTCCATTCCCGGTCGGGTCGGCGTGACGAGCGAAACCAGCCACCCGCTGCGCCGGTGCCACCGTCGGTCGGGATGGTGTGGCCGGTGACGAACGCCGACAGGTCGGAGGCCAGGAACAGGATCACCCGGGCCTGGTCCTCGGGCTGCCCCATCCGTCCGACCGGGACCCATTGCGGCCACTGCCGCTGCTCGTCGGCGGAGAGCCACTGCGAGTACGGCACCTGCAGTGATTCGGTGACATCAGGCCCGATCGCATTGACTCGTATGCCGTCGCGGCCCACCTGCACTGCGAGGCTGCGAGTGAAGTGGATGACGGCGGCTTTGAAGGCGGCATAGACCGGGTCCTCCGGGTAGCCGCGCAGTCCCTCGACGGACGAGACGTTGACGATTGCGCCGGCGTGCCGGTCGATCATCGCCGGCAGGAAGGCGTGGGTGACAAGGAAGACGTGGTGCAGGTTGATCCGGTAGAGCTCGTCCCACAGTTGGGCGTCGGTGTCGACGAAGTCGCCCGGGTGACGCAGCCAGTGGCCCACATTGTTGACCAGGACATCCACCCGGGCGTGGCGCTCCAATACCGAACTCGCCAAGCCGCTGACCTGGTCGGCGTCGCGGACATCGGTGACGAAAGCGGCTGCTGAGCCGCCAGATTCGTTGATGGTGTCGGCAGTCTGCTGGGCGCGTTCAGGATCGATGTCGGCGATGACCACGTGGGCGCCGTGTTGCGCAAACAGCCGTGCGGTCGCGGCGCCGATACCGCCACCGCCGCCGGTCACGACCGTGACCCGGTCGGCAAGTAGTGCGCCGGCACTTGGTGCGTTGTCGATCGTCATATCGTCGACCCCTTTCGGTGGCGTACCGTGATCGTCGGTGTTGTCCATTATTGAAAGCGCAAGCCCGATAGCGAATTTCACGGCTCGCAGTTAGCTGTTTTGCGCCCGTCGCCGCAGGGTAGGGTTTGCGGCCATGTGGAGCTCGATGGCGTTGCTGGCGATTCCGATCGCGCTCGACCCGGTGCGTCTCGGCCTCAACCTTCTCCTGATTTCCAGGCCGCGGCCCGCACAGAACCTGTTCATTTACTGGGTCGGTTGCTTGACAGTCGGCCTCCTCCTGCTCATGCTCCCGATTTTGGTATTGCACTTCACGCCGACGTTTTCTGCGTTCGCGCGCGACTTGGCCAACCCGGCCACGTCGGTCAGTTCTATCGTCCGCTACCTCGAGATCGCAGCCGGTGTACTCGTTCTATCGATCGCCGCGCTGATGGCGGTGCGCTTTTTCGCACGGCAGCGGACGCAGCCGCAAACACAAAGCCCAAACACGACGGCACTATTAGTCGACTCGGATCCACCGAACCCGACCTCGCGGCTGCTGGGCCACGGATCAGGGTCTGCGATTAGCCGGCTGGGCAGTCGTGCCGACGACGCATGGGAAAGCGGATCACTGTGGGTCGCATTGGCGATCGGCGTCTTTGCGGCTCCTAACCCATCAATGGTTATCTTCGGCCTCACCACCATTCCGACATCGGGCGTCGCGATCGGCGTCCAGATCGGCGCGGCTATCGTTTTCGTCGTCGAGACACTCGCACTTGTCGAGATCGTCCTGCTCGGCAGTCTGGTCACACCGATCAAGACCCAGGCGTTTTTGCGACTGCTGCACGACTGGGCACTTGCCTGTCGCCGGCAGATCCTGGTCGCGATGCTGGCATTGGTCGGACTGGCGCTTGTGGCTCAGGGCATGGGCTTCATTTAGCTGATGGCCTGGCGTGTGGCTCAGGCAACATCTCGCGAGCCGATCGGGGCGTGGGTCGCGGACGTCGCGGTTCACGGATTCCTGCGTCACCGTCACCGCGCAGCCACAATCGGACGACCGATCCGGCGCGGACCATCGCACCGGACTCGGGGCTTTGGTCGGTCACGACCCAGCCGCGACTTCCCGGATCGGGCGGGGTGTCCGGCTGAGCGGTGATCGCCACTAGCCCTTCGCCGGCAAGAAGCTCACGGGCGTCGATCCACTCGCGCTCGACAACGTTAGGCACTTTCACCTTCGACGCCCGACGCTGCTCTTGGGCGCGCATCTTCACCAGGTGCGAGGCGGCGTCGGCAAGAACCGTAGATTCAGCACCGCGCTCAGACTCGCCGGCGCCGGGGGAGTCGTCGAGATCACGCCACCGTTCCCATGCGGATTGCCGCGTGACGCCTAAATGAGTCGCGATTTCAGCCCAGGATTTGCCGTGCACTCGGGCAGCTCGAACGGCCGCGAGCTCCGCTTGGTCCAGCATGCGGCGCACCACACCGATGTCGGACAGCGCGTCAAGCCCGTCGTCGTCGTCACGCGGGCGTCCACTGATGGTCGCAAGCCGCCGCCATGCCTGCCGGGCCTGCTCCCAAGCGTCCGCGGTGTTCATGCTGTCAGGCTACCCTGACACGGCGGGGATGGAAATGCCACCGGCACGGACGACCGTTCGCCATATCATCGGGTGATGAGCGCCGGTCGGCTGGATACCGTGGGCTCGCCGGCATTCACCGACGAGGAGTCGACGCGATATCACGCCGCCGGCTGGTGGATCGACTCGACGCTCTCCGACGCGGTGCGCCATAACGCCGACCAGTCACCGAGCCGTAGCGCATACGCCGACGATCCCGGCGCCGCTCTCACCTGGCGTGAATTCGACTTTTCGGCGGACACACTGGCCGAGCAGCTAGCCGGGGCCGGCGTGCAGTGGGGCGACCGGGTTGCCGTGTGGCACGGCGACTCGACCGCGATCCACGTCTTGTTCATTGCGATCGAGCGTTGCGGCGCCATCGTCGTCGGCATCGGCGCACGCGCCGGCACCCGTGAGGCCGCCGCGATACTGCGGACTTCGCGGCCGAAGCTGCTGATCAGCGATCAACAACGCAGTGACGCCGCGACACAGGCCGCAGCGGGCGTGGCGGCCGATTTTCCGCTCCCGGCGCTGGTCTTGGCCCACGATGCGGAATTCCCGCGGCTGGACATCGACGCGAAGCCTAAAGCAGTGCAGATCGAATCGCGTATCGGTCCCGATGATGTCTTCCTGATCAACTCCACGTCCGGTACCACCGGGTTGCCGAAGTGCGTGGTGCACACACAGAACCGTTGGCATTACTTTCACCAAAAGGCCGTCGCCAACGGCGAATTGACATCGGACGACATCTTCTTGCCGGTCATTCCAACACCGTTCGGCTTCGGACTGTGGACCAGCCACACCACCCCGATCTACCTGGGTGCGACCGCGGTGATCCTGCAGCGTTTCACGCCGAAAGCGACGTGCGCGGCGATAGCCCACCACAAAATCACCGTACTGTGCTGTGTCAGTACACAACTGACGATGCTGATGGCGGACCCGGCTTGCCGGGATTACGATCTGAGCTCGCTCCGAATTGTTTTCACCGGCGGGGAGGCGCTCCCGTATCGGCCCGCTGCCGAGTTCGAGGAGCTCACCGGCGCAGTGATTCTGCAGTTCTACGGCTCTAATGAAACCGGCCTGCTCAGTGGGACAACACTGCAGGACCCGTTTGAGCGCAGACTGCGCACCGGCGGCCGCATCGTGCCCGAGATGGCGGTCCGGCTTTTTGACGGCGATCAGGACGTCACCGCGACCGGCCGCGGCCAGCCCGCGTGCCGAGGTCCGGCGACCAGCCTGGGCTATCTCGACGGCACCGACCACGACCAATTGTTCACTCGCGACGGCTGGATGCGGATGGGCGACATCTGTGAGATCGACGCGGACGGCTATCTGAGCGTCACCGGTCGAACCTCCGATTTCATCCTGCGCGGCGGCAAGAACATCAGCGCCGCGCAGGTTGAAGACGCAGCCATGACACACCCGGCGATCGCGATAGCGGCGGCTGTCGCCATGCCCGACCCGGTGTTCGGTGAAAAGGTCTGCCTCTACGTCGAACTCACCGACTCGCAGCGCATCGATCTACCCGGGCTTGTCGAATATCTGTTAGCACAGGGCGTTTCCAAGGAGCTGCTGCCGGAACGGCTCATCGTTGTCGACGAACTACCCCGATCGTCCGGCGCAAAGATCGCCAAAGGCCGGCTCCGTGAAGATATTCGAGCCAGGATGGAGGCCAAACATGAACGCTCGTAACGCACGGCGAGGCGGCCTGGAGGTGTGGGCACCCTCGGTGGTGCCGCCGATCGCAGTCGACTTGTCCGATGAGCAGGCGCTCGCCGTAGCCTTTCGCCACCTCGCCGCGATCGGTTTCGCGGAGAACATGGCCGGCCACATCACCTGGCAGCCCGACGGGCACACCGACATGTTCGTCAATCCGTGGGGGTTGTGGTGGCAGGAATTGACCGCATCCGATATCTGTGTGGTGGACAGCGAAGCGCGGGTAGTGCGCGGCCGTTGGGATGTCACGCCGGCGATTTACATCCATACCGAGTTGCATCGCGTCCGGGCTGATGCGCGGGTGGTCATCCACAACCATCCGTACTACGTATGCGTTCTCGCCGCGCTCGGCAGGCTGCCCGAGCTGGTTCATCAGACCGGTTCGCTGTTTTTGGACGACCTGTGCCTGGTCGACACGTACGACGGCGAGATCGACAGTCCCGATCGCGCAGCCGATCTCGCGGCCCGCATCGGCGACGCCAACTTGACGATTCTGGCCAACCACGGGGTCATCGCAACGGGACGTAGCCTGCCCGAGGCCGTGTACCGTGCGGCGTCGATCGAGCGGGTGTGCAAGCTGGCCTACGACGTCATGCTCACCGGAAAGGAGCCGGTGACGATGAACTGGTCGGACATGGCGGGCATGCAGGCCTCGCTGATCGAGCGAGCCGCCGACGTGTATTGGGCCGGGGCGGCGCGGATGACGATCAAAGCCGATCGCGATGTGCTCATGTAAACAACGTCGGACATTCGACCCCGCAAGGAGATTGCCGAGTCATGAAATCGATCGATGAGCTGGCCGCCAGCCTGAACTTCACCACCGCCAAAACCGGGGAGGATCGCTCCGTCACATTCCTGCCCGATCCACCACGGGCGCAACGCCACTACACGGTGATCTCCGTCGATGATCACATCGTCGAGCCTCCGGACACTTTCACCGGACGTCTGCCGCGCAGATTCGCCGACCGCGCACCCAAAGTCGTCGAAGCCGGCGACGGGGGGCAGACGTGGGTGTACGACGATCACGAACTGCCCAACGTCGGGTTCAATGCGGTGGTCGGCCGACCGGTGTCGGAGTACGGCTTCGAGCCGGTCCGGTTCGATGAGATGCGCCGCGGCGCATGGGACATCCATTACCGCGTGAAAGACATGGACCTGAATGGCATCTACGCGTCGCTCAACTTTCCGTCCTTTCTGCCAGGGTTCGCCGGCCAGCGGCTGCAGCAGGTGACCAAAGATCGCGATCTGGCGTTGGCCTCCGTGCGCGCATGGAACGACTGGCACCACGACGTGTGGGCGGGTTCATATCCCGACCGGATCATTCCGTGCCAGCTGCCTTGGCTGCTGGACCCCGAGCTGGGCGCCACGATGATCTACGAGAACGCCGAGCGTGGCTTTCACGCCGTCACGTTCAGCGAGAACCCGGCGATGCTCGGGTTGCCGAGTATTCACTCCGGACACTGGGATCCGATGATGGCGGCCTGCGCCGAAACCGGCACCGTGGTGAACCTTCACATCGGATCTTCGGGTTCGTCACCATCCACCACTGAAGACGCACCGCCGGATGTGCAGGGGGTGCTCTTCTTCGCCTATGCCATTTCGGCGGCGGTCGACTGGTTGTACTCCGGCCTGCCCAGCAGGTTCCCCGATTTGAAGATCTGCCTGTCCGAGGGTGGGATCGGCTGGGTTGCAGGGCTGCTCGACCGCCTCGACCACATGCTCAGCTATCACGCCATGTACGGCACCTGGGCCTGTTTCGGTGAGAGCCTCACTCCTGCAGAGGTTTTCACCCGCAACTTCTGGTTCTGTGCGGTGGAAGACAAGTCGTCATTCGTGCAGCACGACCGCATAGGTGCCGACAACATCATGTTGGAAGCCGATTACCCGCACTGCGACTCCACCTGGCCGCACACCCAAGAAACGATCCACGAACAAATCGGCGATCTGCCAGAGCATCTGATCCGCAAATTCACCTGGGAGAACGCTTCGCGCCTGTACCGCCACCCGGTGCCGCTCGAGATACAGCGGGATCCCGAGGCCTATTAAAGGCAAGATGCCGGCGGCCGACCATGACAGATGGTCGAACAGAGTTCACCGATCGGACAACCTCCCGCGGCGTCCACGACACTATAATCGCTGTGCCTGAGTCAAGGGCTCAAAGTGGCTTTGCGCGGGCCTGACGCGCAACGGGTCTCGTTCAGCGCCGAAGCTCAAGATCTTGGTAGTCCGGTCACCGAAGGCGGCGTTAGCGATGACAAATATTGTCACCCGCCAAGGAAAGATCGCCCGTCTTGAGTCGGGTCTGACGCCGCATGAGGCGCAGATCGAGGATCTCGTTTTTCTGCGAAAAATATTGAAGAAAGCCAATATTCCCTTCCTGCTCATCCGCGATCACAAAAATCGACCGATCCTCGCCATTGATATCAAGCTGCGGCCGGCGGTCGAGCTCGAGCTGACAGCCGCGTGCGCCGAAGAGCCCGTGTACGCCAAAACAATTGACACCTCCGGACTTTCTCCCGTCTTGATGGCGCAGGGGAGGCTATCCCCAGTCGCCGATCCGCGTATGGTGCGGTTGTATCGGCGACGGATTGCGCCGGGCGGCTTCCGGTACGGTCCCAGGTTCGGCGTAGAAATACAGTTCTGGGTATTTGAGGAGACTGTGGTCCGTTGCCCAGTGGAGAACTCGCTCACCCGTCGGATGTTGCCGAGGACGGAAATGAAACCGGCAACCACAAAGCTTTACGGCTATAAGTGGCCGACCATCGCAGGGATGTTCACTCCACATTCGAGCGACGTGACTTTCGACATCGACATGGTCTTCTCCTGGGTCGACGGCAGCGACCCGGAGTTTCAGGCGCGCCGGTCGGCGCAAATGTCGCAACATGTCGTGGGTGAAGGCGACGAGGCCGAAGCGCGGATTCGGCAGATCAACGAGTTGAAGTACGCATTGCGGTCGGTGAATATGTTTGCACCGTGGGTGCGCAGGATCTTCATTGCAACCGATTCACGCCTTCCGGCATGGTTGGCTGAACATCCCAAGATCACGATTGTCCGTGCGGAGGAACACTTCTCGGACCCAGACGCATTGCCCACATATAACTCGCACGCGGTGGAGAGCCGACTTCACCACATCCCTGAGTTGGCTGAACATTTCTTGTACTCCAACGACGACATGTTTTTCGGCCGCCCACTCAGGGCAAGCATGTTCTTCTCACCGGGTGGGGTCACAAAATTCATTGAAGCCAAGACTCGAATTGGGCTGGGGGCTAACGATCCCGAGCGCAGTGGGTTTGAGAACGCCGCCCGGGTCAATCGGCAGCTGCTCTTCGAAAGGTTCGGCCAAGTCATCACACGCCATCTCGAACACACCGCTGTTCCGCTGCGAAAGACTGTGCTCAGGGAGATGGAACGGGAATTCCCAGCGGAATTCGCTCGTACCCAAGCGAGCGCGTTTCGTTCCAGCACAGATATTTCGGTAACTAACTCGTTCTACCACTACTACGCGCTCATGACCGGGCGCGCCGTCCAGCAAGAAAAGGCCAAAGTCCTCTACGTCAACACCACCACTCGCGCCGACCTCGATCTACTTCCCGAGCTGCGGAAGAAACGCGGTTACCACTTCTTCTGCCTCAACGACAGCAGCTTCCCCGAGGTGTCTGCGGTGGAGCGCGCGAAACGCGTCACAGACTTCCTCGAACGTTATTTTCCCATACCTGCGCCCTGGGAGAAGGTCGCATCGGACGAAGCGCAGTTGGGCTTTGCGGCGCCGGCGACACTGACGCCTTCGTCGGGCGGGTGAACGCCGCGTCCGGCAACCCGTAGCGCGGACATCACCGCTTCGTCGACGTAGCGCAGATACTTCCAGGCGATGTCGGGCGGGACGCCGCCGCACAACGGCGCAAGGGTGAGCATGCCGCCGCAGCGAACATGGGCGATTGCTTCGTCAGCGGTGAAGATGCGGTGGGTGCGCGACATGGCCCGCAGTTCATCGACATCACTGACGTCGGCGATGCCCGTCGTGGTCTGATCGCCGGGATTCCACTCGGCGTACGCGCGCGCGTCGTGCAGCAGGTGCGGTCCGAGCTCCTGCCAGGCGAGATCGACGTCGGGGGCGACGAAGCACACACTCGGAGTATCGCGATTCGGCAGCAGCGTCATACCGGGCTGATGACCGTGCGCACGACAGGCGGCCTCGTAGGCCTCCTGCGAACCGGGTACGTCACCTTGTGCGAGATAGCCAAGTCCGTAGCGGCCGGCGCGTCGCGCCGCTGCCAAACTTCCTCCGCCCCACATCATTAGCGGCCCCTGCGGCGAAAAAGGCGGCGGCGTCACTTTGATTCGGCGGCCGTCGTGCTGCACCTCCTCGCCGGCAAGCAATCGACGCAGTAGGCCCAGCTTCTCGTCGGCCATTCGCCCGCGCGCCGGCACGTCGAGCCCGAAGTGCTCGAACTCCTCGGGCCGGTAACCGAGCCCGAACACGTAGCTGGCACGCCCCCTGCTCAGGACGTCCAAGACCGCGATCTCTTCGGCAAGCCGAACGGGCTCGTAGAACGGGAGAATGACGACGAGCGTCAGCATCAACTGCTTGGTACGTGCGGCGATGGCGCTGGCAAGGATCAGTGGCGTGGGCAGATAGCCGTCCGGTGAACCGTGGTGCTCGCAGATCACTGCCGCGAGACAGCCCCGCGTTTCAGCCCACGCGCACATGTCGATGGCAGCCTCATACAGCTCGGGCGCCGCTGCCCCGAAATCAGGGGCGCGCATGTCGAACCGCATCGAATACACGGGCTGTTACCTGACATTGGCTATCTACGGGCGGATAGACTCCGCGGCCATGACCGTACCTCATTCACCGCTGGCGGGTCGGCGCATTCTGATCACCGGTGGCGCCACCGGTATCGGTGCCGCGGCGGTGCAGGTGCTGCACCACGCGGGCGCGCAGGTTGTCGCGACGTACCATCGCACCGCTCCGGCTGACGACGTCGTGCCGGTGACATGGCTGCAATGCGATGTCCGGGATGCCGGCGCGGTCGACACCACGTTCCGGGCAGCGTCAGAGCAACTCGGCGGCCTGGACGTGCTGGTGAACGCCGCCGGGTTGTGGCAGGCGGGGATCCCCGGGCACATCACCGGCGACGAAATCGACTTCCTGCTGGCAACCAACGTCAAAGGAACGATCCTCACCAATCAGGCGGCACACGCGGTCATGCGCGGCAGCGGCGGCCGGATCATCAATTTCGGCTCCGCCGAGGCGGTTATGGGCAGCCCGATCGCCGCTGTGTATGCGGCTACCAAGGGGGCTGTTCAGGCCTGGACCCGGTCGGCGGCCAAAGCCTGGGGCGCGGACCGGGTGACCGTCAACGCGCTGGCGCCGGCCGTGCAAACTCCGGGTGCAGATCGGTTCCGGGATTTCCTGGGTCCGGACGCCGCGGCATTCATGGAGCAGCAGATGCAATTGTCAATTCCGCTCGGTGGCAAGCTCGGTGACCCCACCGGCGACCTGGGGCCGGTCTTGGTGTTCCTCGCCGGCGACGGGGCCGGGTTCATCACCGGCCAGTTGATCCCGGTTGATGGCGGCCTCGCCATGGTCGGCGGCTGACCGGAACGGCTGCGATGGACCGCCTCGGCATCGAGATGCTCTGCGTCTTCGGCATGCCGCCAATCGAATACGTGCACCTGGTCGCCGATCTGGGATGTCGCTACATCACCACCGGGATGGTCGGGTTTGCACCACTAAAGGTGCTTAAATACCAACCGTTTTCGCTACGCGACGACGCCCGGCTGCGCCGGGATCTTCTTGCCGCGATGGACGACCGCGGTATATCGATCTCTTTGGGGGAGGGCCTGCTGATCGCGCCGGGCGTCGACGTTCGTTCGTATGCCGCCGATCTGGACATCATGGCCGAACTGCGCATCCCGCGGATCAACACGGTCAGCCTGGAGGCGGACCGAGCCCGCACCTTCGACGAGCTTGCCGTGCTGACCGACTTGGCGGCGCAACGAGGCATCTTGACCAGCGTCGAACCCGTTCCCGGCCTCACCATCGCCGACCTTCCCAGCGCGATGGCCGCCGTCGAGCATGTCAGCCGGGACGAGATCAGCCTGCTGATCGACACGATGCACGTTGCCCGCTCGGGTGCCGGGCCGGACGACCTTCGAGCGCTGCCCGCAGAGCGGATCGGTCATGTGCAGCTGTGTGACGTGCCGTTGCGGTCGACGAGGGAGTACCACTACGCCGAGGAGGCCATGTATCACCGGATGGTGCCCGGCGAAGGCGAGTTGCCGCTGGCCGAGATGCTGGCGGCGGTGCCACCCGACCGCGTGGTCGGGTTGGAGGTGCCGCTGCGGTCTCGCGCCGAAGCCGGCGTCAGCGCCTACGATCGGATACGTCCGTGCGTCGAGAGCGCACGGGCGCTGCTGGCTCGCGCTGCTGAAATCCGTTGATTCAGTTGTGTCGAGCCGCTTCTTGGACGAGCTGCACGCGCGAGCTCAGGCCCAGTTTGGTGTAGACGTGGGTGAGGTGGGTTTGCACGGTCCGTGCTGACACGAAAAGCCTTGCGGCGATGTCTTTGTTGGCCAGCCCTTCGCTAACGAGCCGCACGACGTCGAGCTCGGTCGGCGTGAGCGAACCCCAGCCGCTGGTAGGCCGTTTGCGTTGTCCACGGCCGCGTCGGGCGTAGGCAATCGCCTCTTCGGTGGACAGGGCGGCGCCTTCGGCCCACGCGGTGTCAAAGTCATTGACACCCATGGCTTCCCGCAGCGTCGCCACCGACGCTTCGTAGTCCGCGTCCCAGACTTTGAACCGGACCACGCCGATGTGTTGCCGAATACCGTGTGCCGCACCGAATAGCCGGGCGGCTTCGCGGTGACTACCGGCCTCACCGGCCAGAGTGGCGAGGCACTCCAGGGCGTCGGGGGTCAACAGGTAGGCCTCGACTTCGGCGGCACTCGCAAGCGCGTCGTGGATATCGCGTTCAGCTTGTTCCGGCTCGCCGTGTGCGATCGCGACCCGGGCGCGCGCCGTCAGCGCCTCTGACAGGAACGCGCCAGTCATTGTCGACACTGCGTCATCGGCCCAGCGGCGGGCCGCGGCCAGATCGCCGCCCGCCAGCGCGGCCTCGGCATTGTGGACGCGCCCCTTCGCCGCTGCCTGGGGCAGGGCACTCAGGTGCTGCCGGGCCGCTTCGGTCGCGTTTTCGGCTGTCGCCGCATCGCCGGCAGCCAGGGCCGCGGCACCCAGCGCCCAGTAGGCCAGGCCTGCGACAAGCCCGCCAAGATCGGCAGCGGACTCGACGGCCGCGTCGGCGGCGGCGCGGGCCGCAGCGGTGTCACCCTGGTAGGCCAGCACCCAGCCCCGAAACGCGAGGCTATCCGCACTGAAGAACTCATCGTGAGTTGTCTCGGCCTCGTCGGCCACCGCGGCGAATTGTGCTGTCGCTGCGGCCAGATCGCCCCGATAGAACTGTGCCCTTCCGAGGTACATGCGGCACCGGCGCGCGTCGAACCGATCGCCGATCGCGTCGGCGAGATTGAGTCCCTCTTCGGCGGCCACGCGGCTCGCGCGTGGGTTACCCGCGGTGCCTACGGCGAAGGCTTGTGCGGTGAGGCTCTGGGTGAGCCGCCATGGGTCGCCCAATTCTCGGGCCAGGCCGATGGCCTCGGCGATGTACGCCCGGGCTGCCTCTGCGTCGAAGAAGCTGGCGATGTAGCCACCGGCGGTGAGCGCCCGGACCAGCAGCGCCGGGTCATCGACCTCGCGGGCGATCGCCAGGGCTTGCCGAGCCTGATCCAAGCTGGCGGCGGCCCCCGCCAAAATGCCGAGCATGGCCCGGTCGGCGAGCGCCCGCGCCCGCACCGTGGGCGTCACCTCAGCATGCTTCGTGTCGAGATCGGCCAGGGCAGCGTCCAACCAGGCCAGCCCTTCCCGGAAGCGTCGCGGATGCCACAGCGGCTGCAGCGACGACGCCAGCGCCAAGGCCAGTTCGACGTCGGAGTTTTCCCGGCTCCACGAAAATGCTGCGCGCAGATTGTCGATCTCGATGTCGGCCTGCTCGATGCGCTGCTGATAATCACCGCCTGCCGGAGCATCGAGCAGCGCGGCCATCGCGGTGTAGTGGTGGCGGTGGCGCGCCCGCACGACATCGGCCTCAACGGATTCGCCAAGTTTTTCCTGGGCGTATTGGCGCACCGTCTCCAACAGCCGGTAACGGGTGCGGCCCCGGCTGTCGTCGGCCACCACGAGCGACTTGTCGACCAGCAGGCTTAGCTGATCCAGCACCTGATAACGCTCCACTTGACCGGAGCCGGCGACCGTTTGGGCGGCGTCGAGGTCGAAGCCGCCCATAAATGCCGCAAGCCGACGGAATAGCACGCGTTCGGGTTCAGTCAGCAGGGCGTGAGACCAGTCCACCGAGGCGCGCAGGGTCTGCTGGCGGCGTACCGCGGTGCGCGCACCGCCGGTCAACAGCCGGAACCGGTCATGCAGGCTGTCGAGGATTTCGACCAGCGACAGGGCACGCACTCGCGCGGCGGCGAGCTCGATCGCCAGCGGCAAACCGTCCAGGCGACGGCAGATTTCGCCCACCGTTCCGGCGTTGTCGTCGCTGACAGCGAAGTCGGGCCGAACATGGCGGGCCCGGTCGGTGAACAGTTCGACGGCCTCGTTGGCCAGCGACAGCGACGGCACCCGCCAACTGACCTCACCGGCGACGCCGATCGGCTCACGGCTCGTCGTCAACAGCGTCAACCCCGAACACGCTTCGAGCAGTGCATTGACCAGCGCCGCACTCGCATCAAGGAGATGCTCGCAGTTGTCTAGCACGATCAGCATTTGCCGGTCGGCGACAAATCGGGTGAGCGTGTCCATGGTGGAGCGGCTGGGTTGGTCGGGCAGCCCGAAGGCGCGCGCCATCGTGATTGGCACAACCTCGGGGTCGGTGATTGGTGCCAGATCCACATACCAAACCCCGTCGCTGAATTCACCGGTCAGTTGTGCCGCGAGCTGTATCGCCAGCCGGGTCTTACCTGCTCCACCGGCACCGGTCAGGGTCAGCAACCGGCTCGCGCTCAACAGCTCGCGCAGCTGAGCCATCTGGGCGTCACGACCGACGAAACTCGTCAACTGTACCGGAAGACACTGGGAGGCAGAGGATTTCGAGATGCGTAGCGGGGGGAAGTCGTTGACCAAATCGGGATGGCACAGCTGCGCCACCCGCTCCGGACGGGGTAGATCGCGCAACGCGTGAGTGCCTAGATTGATCAGCCAGGTATCGGTGGGCAGCCGTTCGGCAACCAAGTCCTCGGTGGTGCCCGACAAAAGCGTTTGGCCGCCGTGGCCGAGATCGCGCAGCCGCGCGGTGCGATTGATGGTCGGACCGGCGTAGTTGCCTTCATCCCGCAACTGGATCTCGCCGGTATGCACACCAATGCGCAACCGAATCGGCGCCAACGGCGCGCGCTGCAGCTCAAGTGCAGAAGCGACCGCATCCGACGCGCGGGCGAACGCCGCCACGAAGCTGTCACCCTCACCCTGCTCCACCGGGCGCACCCCGTAATGGGCAGCGATAGTGTCCGACACCACCTGATTCATCCGCGCCATGGCCGCCATCATCTCGTCGGGCTGGGTCTCCCACAGCCGCGTCGAGCCCTCAACATCAGCCAGCAGCAACGTCACGGTGCCCGTCGGCAACAGCCCGTTCACGTCTAGCTCGCTCCAGTCCACCAACGGCGCATCCACACGTCGATCGATCTCGCTCATGCTAGCCAGCATGCGGCCATCACAAACCGCAAAACATCAGCACAAACGCGTAGATCGCGGTCCGCGGCGGCGCAATCTACGACCCCCAATCGCCGAAATCTACGAGTTACAGCGGATGGTCTGGGCCTCTTCAGGCGCGATCGTCAGACCATGACAACAAGCATCTGCCCGGCCGTTGGCGAAGCGGGCCTGCCATCGATCGCCTACGACCACCTCGACGACCCGGATGAGGCCCATCGCGCCATCGCCCAGGCGCGCCGCCAGGGCACGGTAGCGATGGGCCCGCACGGGCCAGAGCTCTTGAGCTATGAGCTGGTTCGCACGGTGCTGCGCGACCCGCGCTTCACCCCGGCGATAAGCGCCGTGATGGCCGCCCAGGGCGTCACATCGGGCGCGGTGTGGGACAGGGCGACCCAGAACATCCTGGCGCTCAACGGCGAGCAGCACCACCGACTGCGCCGACTCGTCTCGAAAACTTTCACACCGCGGGGCGCCGAGCGAATGCGGTCGCTCATCGTCGACGTCATCACCGAACTCGTCGATCCGCTCACCGCCGCGGGCCATTGCGACGTGGTTACCGACATCGCGCGGCCATATCCCACCCCGATCATCTGTGCGCTGCTCGGTGTGCCACGCCGGGACTGGGAGCTGTTCTCGGCCTGGACCGATGACATCAAGAAGCTCTTCGACTGGAATGTGGCCGCCGACGGACCCGCGATCACGGCAGCATGGGACGAGCTTGACGCTTACCTGGACAAGATGCTGGCGCAGCGGCGACACAATCTCACCGACGATCTGATCTCGGATCTGATCCGCGCCGAAGACCACGGCGACCGACTCGGCCACACCGAGCTACTGATGCTTGCCGGCACCTTGCTCGCGGCCGGCACCGACACCACCCGCAACCAACTGGCCTCGGCGGTGCAAGCGTTGTCCGACCACCCCGACCAGTGGGCACTGCTCGGCGATCATCCCGAATTCGCTGGTGCCGCCGTCCATGAGCTGATGCGTTATTACCCAATCATTTTCGCGGGGGCCCGAATGGCAATCGACGATGTCGTACTTGGCGAGTTGATGATTCCGGCCGGCAGCATGGTGGTGCCCAACATCGCGGCCGCCAACCGCGACCCGGCCGTGTACGACGATCCCGATCGCTTGGACATCACTCGCGAGCCGACGACACCGATCCTGTCCTTCGGCGGTGGCGCGCACTACTGCCTGGGCTCGCACCTGGCCCGACTCGAACTGTGCGAAGCCTTGGCGATCATCACCCGCCGCATGCCCAACCCGCGCCGCACCGAACCGGCACGGTGGAAGCAGATCACCGGTATCACCGGCCCGATCGCGCTGCCCCTCGAATTCGAGCCCGGACACTGAATCCGGCGGACCGCCGGCTACCGCTCAGCTACCGAGGCCCTTCTTGATGGCGTCGTCTTGTTTGTGGCCGACGTCGAGGACGAATTCCGATGGCGCCAGTGCATAGGTCGGGCCATCGAATTCCAGCGTGACGAACGCTTTGCCCTCTGTGAACACCAATACCGTCACTCCCTTGGTGTGATCCGGTGACGTTCCCGAAATCGTCGCGCCGTCCACCCCGACCTCAGCCGCCATCGGTTTGGCGAGCAGGGCTTCGTGCTGCTGCTGCTTCGCCGAATCCAACTGGTTCGCGGCGGCGGCAGGGTCCAACGCGACCACGATGGTGTCGATGATCGTGTGACTGTGGTCTTGGTCGGTGAACGTCGTTGTCGCGCCCTGTTGGCCATTCGGGTTCTTGACCGGTGGGCTGGCGGTGAAGGCATCGGGTGCGTCGATGTCGCTGGCCTTGATCAGCAGCGTCGTGTAGTCGCCGGGTTGGGCTGTGTGTGTCGAGGATGTCGAACCCGATGCCGGCGTCGAAGGCTTCGAATGGCTGCCGCAGCCCGCCACCGACACTGCCGTCAGCGTGCACGCCGCGGCTACTGCGGCGATCGCCGGGTGCAAAATCCTCATCGGGTCGTTCTCCCTTCCACCGAGCTAATCGGGAAACGGTAACCCAGAGCACCTTTATCTGCGCGGAGGAGGCCATTCTCGGCGATGTCCGCACACTCAGAATGGCTATAGATCAGCTTTTTCTGTGCGGCAGAAACTCTTGCGCTTTGGTTTTAACGCCGATCTTGATGAAACCGGCCTGATCTTCGTCGCCGGGAAGCACGGCGGTGGTGGCAGCCTTGAACTGCTCCCAAGACGCGTGCGGCGGGATCGGCGGCATGTTGGGATCGGTGTAGACCTCCAGCACTGTGGGACGGTCGGCTGACAACGCGTCACGCCACACGTCCGCTAGTTCTTCCGGGTCCTTGACCGACGATGCGTTGAGTCCCAGACCGGTCGCAAACGCGGCGAAGTCAACGTCGGGAAGATTCTGCGATTCAGCGAATTTGGGTGCGCCCGCCAGCGCGCGCATTTCCCAAGTGACCTGATTGAGATCGTTATTGTGCAGCACCGCAACGATCAGTCGTGGATCGTCCCACTCCTGCCAATACCGTTTGATCGTGATCAGCTCGGCCATACCGTTCATCTGCATGGCGCCGTCACCGCTGAACACGATGACCGGCCGTTGTGGCTGGGCGAATTTGGCGCCGATCCCGTACGGAACACCGGGGCCCATGGTGGCCGAGGTGCCGGACAGCGACCCTCGAATGTCGCCGCGGAACCGTAGGATACGTGCGTACCAGTTGGCCGCGGAACCGGAATCGGCTGTGACGATGGCATTGTCGGGTAGTTGTGCGGAAAGCTCGGAGAACAGCCGCAGCGGGTTGACGGGATCGGCGCTGACCCTGGCTCCATCTCCATTGTTTCCACCAGGCCACTTTTTCTCGATGGTCTCGCGCCAAGACCTGTCCTCCTTGCGGCGCAACTGGGGTATCAACGCCCGCAACGCGGCCCTGGCGTCGGCGACCAAGTTGATCTCGTAGGGATAGCGCATTCCGATGAACCGACCGTCGACATCGATCTGCACCGCACGACACTGCCCGAACTCCGGCATGAACTGGCTATGAGGATGACCGCAGACGTGGGCGAATCTCGGCGCCTGCCACATCCCAGGTCATACCCGTAATCGCCCTCGTTACTCCTCGTCACCGACAGTAATCCGCGCGAAGTGTGGTCTGGCTCTCAGGCTGGGCGCGTTTGACCCACGGCCGCTACGGGAAGCCTTTTTCGAGTCGTGAGCCGAGAAGGAGCGCTCACAGATACCGAAAGGCTTGACCTATGGGAGAGCACAAGAGCGGACCACTAGAGGCCGTCGAGGGAGTCGTCGAGGGCATCAAGGGCAAGGCCAAGGAAGTTGGCGGATCGCTCGTCGGCCGCGGTGACATAGTGCGGGAAGGCGAAGCCCAGCAGGACAAGGCCGAAGCACACCGTGACGCGGCGAAGAACGAGGCCAAGGCGGAGGCCGCTCGAGCTGCCGCAGACGCCGCCGAGCAGCGCGAGAAGCGCGAGCAGTAACGGCAACAGCATTGCGCCATCGAAACGCTGGGTCGCCCTGAGCGGCCCAGCGTTTCGGCTTCAGACGGCTGGGGTAGGCCTCGGCGATGACCGACTACGGCAACTCACTGACTGCGCTGCGGACGGCCTCGGCGATGAGGTCCACCACAACTTGCGGTCGGGTGATCAGCGGAGCGTGGTCGGCATCGTGAGTATGCACCGTCGCGTGCATCCGGTCGGCCATGAACTTCTGGGTGATCGGGTTGATCATGCGGTCTTCCTTGGCGACGAGAAACCAGGATGGGAGTTCTTTCCATCCGGGCCGGGCCACAGGTTGCTGAATGCATTGCACCTTTATTGGTCGCTGCACCGCGGCCAGTATGGCCTGCTGTTCGGGAGTTCCCTGCTGGGCGAACGCCTTGGGAAAGGCGTTGAGCGGCAACCAGATCCACCCTTGGTCGTCAGGTGTCAGCTCCGGTTGGTCGGGGTGTGACGGATCGCGGTTGAAGACGTCGGCGACGGTCTCGCCCTCGTCCGGCGCCAAGGCGGCGACATAGACCAGCGCACGTACCTGCGGATGCGAGGTGGCCCCGATGACACCGCCGGCATACGCGTGCCCCACCACCACGACCGGCCCGTCGACCCTGTCGATCGTGCGGTCGAGTGCGGCGACATCATCGGCGAGGGAAGTGAGCGGGATCGGGGCTGCCGTTACGGCGATACCGGCTTGATCCAGACCGGTGATCACTCGGCTCCAGCTAGACCCGTCGGCCCATGCTCCGTGGACGAGTACCACCGTTGGCAAGGTTGGCCTATTCATGTCAGACCGCTGCAACTCCGGCCGGCGTGTAAAGTCCGCGTCCGGTGATCAGTGGCAAGTCCATCGTGGTCCTAATTCCGGGTGGCGCCGCGACGACGGCCGGGATGGCGTTGACGATGCGGCCCGCCGCCCCGACGATCGCCGCGTGGTTGTGATCGCCCTTGCGGCTGGTTGGGCAGATGTCCACGGTGTAGGACGGTTCGCCGACGATCTCCACGCGGTACGAGCCGCCGGGCTGAGCGGGCTGCGGCCAATCGGGCCGCAGATCCTCCCGGAGCCGGGTGATGTGCTCAACGACAATCGCGGGGTGGCCGTCGACCATGCCGCGGATCTCGAACTGCAGTGCGGCCATCGTCCCCTTGGTGACGGGTCCTACCGCGATGTCGAAGTCTTCCGGCGCAGGTTCGCGCTCATACGACTCGGTGATCTCGTCGAGTTTGATACCCAGGCCCGCTGCCAGCTGACGGATGGCCCCGCCCCAGGCGATGCTGAGCACTCCCGGTAGCAGCAGCATCGGCATGTCGTCCAGCGGCCTGCCGAACCCCATGTAGTGCATGACCTCGGCGCCGTCGTAGGTCGCGTAGTCGGCGATCTCCATGCAGCGCACCTGCTCGATGCGCTGGCAGGTGCTCGCCAGCGCGAACGGCATGAGATCGTTGATGAATCCCGGGTCGACGCCGTTGATGAAGATGCTTGAGTTACCAAGACGCGCAGCATCTTCGACTCGGGCGATGTACTTTTCGGGCATGACCCCCCACGGGTACTGCAACATCCCCGGCGACGACCCGACGACGTTGATGCCCGCGGCGAGGATGCGCATGACATCCTTCATCGCGTCCGGGAGACGAGTGTCACCCATCGCGCAGTAGACGACGCACTCCGGCTGGCTTGCGATCACGGCGTCAAGGTCATTGACCGCCGCGATGCCGGTGGCTACGTCCACCCCGGCGAGGACGCCGGCGTCCTTGCCGACTTTCTCCGGCGCCGAAACGCACAACCCGGTCAGTTCGAATTGCGGATTGGTGACCAGTTCGGTCAACGCCAGACGACCGACGTTCCCGGTGCCGACGTGGGCGACGCGGATCGCCATGACTGTCCTCCGTCCCTGGATGCGAGCGCACAGACTTTCTAGACGCTAGTCCAGGGCAGAGATTAACGATGCGTTGACGTCAGTCGCCGAAGCCTTGGTGTGGAGTTGCCCCAGCCACCTGGGTGCCACCCGCGCCTAGGCGGCTGGCGGCGAAGTCCACGCCCTGGGCAATCACGCTTCCGTCGTCGGCGTACGTGTCGTGCGCGGCGAAGTTGATCCCGTCCGAGCAGACCGGATCCTCGACGGCGCACACTTTGATGGTCTTGGCCTGATACAGCGGGCCGATCACGAGCTGCGGTTGGCCGAGGAAGTTCATGGCTCGCACATTGGGCGTTCCGAACAGTACGACCGCGGCGACGTGGTTCGCCAGGTCGGGCGACAGCGGTTTGGGAATGGTCGCCGGATCGACATCGGGCGGTATCGAATCCGGGACGGCGGGCGAAGTGACGAAGCCCATGACGGCCGCGCCTTGCGAGTAGCCGCCCAGCACCATCTTGGTGTTGGGGCAGCTGCCCGCCATCGAAACAATATGTGCACCGGCGTCTCTGATTCCGTCGAGTCCGGTCGACCACTGGTCGCTGGCCGGGTAGTTGACTGGGTACACGCCCATGGATCTTCCGCCGAGACGTGAGCGCAGGGAGTCGACGAATGCTTGTCCGGTCGGACCGACACCCGGGTCTTCACCGGTACCGCGCGCGAACACCACCTCGGTGTCGGGACACGACCCGGCGGACGCGGGGGGAGCGGCAGCGGCAGGAAGGGTGAGACTCAACGCTGCCAGCACTACGGGACCGAGGAAACGACTGAGCTGAGAGGAGATCATGCCGCAGGAAGTTCCCGTGGCAGTGCTTCTCGAAACTTGAGATTTTGGAGAAAAATGCGGGGGGATTGCAGCAGTCTTAACCCAATTCACAGCAGATAGCTAACCATGCCAGGACAGCCTTTTCATCTTGGCGCGCCGTCAACGCTCGTCGGCGCCTCGGACAGCTTCATCAGCCGCACGTCCGGCCGCGCCGGGACCTGGTCGGCAAGGAACCACCGGAAGGCCAGGTTGCCACGCGGATAGCCAAGCGTGGTCAACGAATTCGGGTGTGCGGTCATCGCTCCGGCGATGACGATCGTCACCGAGCCGTCTGCGTTGAGCACCGCGGTGTGGCCGTTGACCGAGCTGCGCGCATCGGTGACGCCGTGGGTGGCCATGAATTGGTTCCATACGACCAGGTTCCAGAACCTGCACCGCGGTGGCCGGTGGGTGATGACGAGTGCCTCGTCGTCGTTGAGCACGAAACTGCCGTAGGAATAACAGGCATCACGCGCCGACCAGCCGAAGTTCGCGTCTGGGACTTGATAGGGGTCGGCGAACTGATTGGCCGCGTGCGCGATCTCGTGGCCCAGCGCGTGCGCGTCGTCAACCCGCGCTCCGACAGCGAGCGGGACGATCGCGAACATCGTGCGCAGCCAGGCGGCGGCGGCCCGTAGCCGTGCAGCGGTCTCGGCGTCGCCGTGGCGAATCGGTTGCGGTTCGTCGAGCGCCTCGATATGCCAGCTGATTGGCCGGCCAGTCAGTGGGTCGGCCTGGTAGTCGCGGGTCATGAGAACCGCCGCGTCGGGTGTCGGTCCGAATTCGAACGAGAAGTTGCCGGCGGCGTCGAGCTCGAGGTCGTCGTCCCGGAGGATCGCCACGATGCGGTCCGACCAGGCGCCCGGCGAAGGTTCGTTGTAGGCGGTCAGCGAGAAGTAGACGCTGTCGCCGCGGTTGCCGCTGATGCGGTAGCGGCGGTTGGGATCGACCGGGCACATGTAGTAGTAGGCGTCGGTGTTGTCGCCACCCCACCGACGATCGCGCCGGAACGGCGTATTGACTGCGACGAACACCGGTCGATCCGGCTCGGCGAACAGATAGGTGTCGAAGGCGACGCCCAGCGTGGTCGCGATCATGCGGTAGCCGTCGGCTATGTGCCGGTCGTCGGTGACAGCCCGGTCGCCGTCGAGGAAGGAGCGGTCGAGGCCACCCAAAGTCTCGAGTAACTCGTGCCACGCGGCGGTGGACTCATGCTCGGTGGAAGTCAACGGCTGATTCCTCTCGTGATGAAAGCGGCGGTGCGGTCTACCCATGAATCGTCGAGCGCGTCCCCGCGGGTGAGCAGCGCCAGGAACGTGGTTCCGGCGACGACCTCGACGAGTTCGGCCGCGGTGACATCGGGCCGTACCTCGCCGCGCACGGCGGCCTCGGCCAAGCGATCCGAGAGACCCCGGGACAGGATGTCGCCGAAGCGCTCCAGCAGGGCGGAGTGCAGCGTGAGATCGGCCGCCATCTCACCGACCAGCCCGGGCAACGCGGCCCGGGCGGCCGGGGTGGTCAACACCTCCGCGGTGCGGCGAACCATCTCACGCATGTCACCGGCGAGCGAGCCCGTTTCGGGTATCGCAGTCGCGTCGCTGATCGGGAACACCGCCTCGTGCACGAGGTGTGCCTTGCTGGCCCAGCGCCGGTAGATCGCCGGTTTGCTGGTGCCCGCCTTATGCGCGATCGCATCGACCGAGAGGTCGGCGTAGCCCGTCTGAGCGAGCAGTTCGACGGTGGCCTGCAGCACCGCGCTGTCGATGCGCCTATCGCGGGGTCGTCCAAGCTCTGTTGTCATTACGAAACTCAGAGTAACATAAGTCGCCGTGACCGACGCCGCTCCCACCCTCGTGCACCTCGACGACCTTGCTGAGCCGCGCTTCAGCCCTGCGATCGAGCAGCTCCGCGACCTCATGACGGCGATGGCCCCGGAGTGTCCACTGAAGGCCGACGCCCTGCACGCCAAAGCCACCGCCGATACCGGGCTGACCGACTTCGGGCCGGACGATTACCGGGAACGCCTTGACGTCTACCTCGCCGCGCTGCGCGACATCGGTGGGCTGCACGGTCCTGGAATCGTCAACTTCCACGCCCAGCTGTTGCAGTGGCTCAAGAACCGGCTACTGCTCAACGATCTGTTGGCACGACACCCGGAGATCCACGACATCGAGTTGCTACCGCCGGTCGTCATCGCGGGCCTACCGCGTACCGGGACCACCCATCTGCACAACCTGCTGGCGGCGCCCCCGACGTTTCGCACCCTTCCTTATTGGGAGAGCGTCGAACCGTTCCCGCTGACCGCCGAGCTGGGAGTCGAGCCGGACCCGCGCAAATCCCGGATGGACGCCGCCGTCGAGTTCATGAACGCCGCGATGCCGCATTTTGCGCTGATGCATGAGATGACGACCGAGCATGTGCACGAAGAAATACAGCTGCTGGCGAACGACTTCTCCACGATGCTGTTCGAGACCCTCGGGCACGTGCCGCGGTGGCGCGACTACTACTTGGCGCACGACCAGACGCCGTCGTATCAGCACCTGTCCGTCCAATTGAAAGCGCTGCAGTTTCTGCGCGGCGGACGCCGCTGGCTGCTGAAGTCACCGCAGCACCTCGAGCAGCTGCCGGTGCTGGACACAGTTTTCCCCGGGACAATCGTGCTGTGCACCCACCGCGACCCGGTCCCGGTGGCGCTGTCGATGATTGCGATGATCACCTACACCGCGCGGATGCATTGCTCGCCGGTGCCGGTGCACGAAATCGCGGCATCGTGGGTCGACCGCCTGCACATGATGCTGGACGCCTTGGTAAGCGATCGTGACGTCATCCCGCCAGAGCGTTCGATCGACATCCGCTTCGACGACTTCATGGCCGACGAACTCGGCGTCGCCGAGCGGGTGTACGACCTCGCCGGCGAGCCGCTGACACCAGCGGCCCGCGCGGCGATGGTCGATTACCTTTCAGGCCACCGGCGCGGGCGGTTGGGCCAGATTGCGACGTCGGCCGAGATATTCGGGCTCGACGAGCATAACCTGCGCCCACGGTTCACCCGCTACCTGGAGCGCTTTTTGACGTGAAGGTCGGTTAGACCTAGGTAGCCGCAGGCGGCGTGTCAGGGGCCGGGGGCGGCGGAGGAGCGTCAGGGGCCGGCGGCGGAGGAGCATCGGGAGCCGGCGGCGGAGGAGCATCGGGAGCCGGCGGCGGGGGAGCATCGGGAGCCGGCGGCGGGGGCGCATCGGGAGCCACCATGTTCACCAGAATCGGACCGGACGGCGGTGGCGCGTCCGCTGGCGCGTCGGGGTCCACCGGCAGGTACATGTGGTGGCTGAACTGGGACTGGTAGGCCCCGCCACCGCCAATGCGCACGCCGCCGCCTTCACCGCTGGAAACGGGCGTGCCATCCGGCAGCGTCACCGCGGTGTGACCGCCGTTCCAGCCGATCACCAGGGCGCCCGGGGCGGTTCCATATTTGAAGCCGCGTGCCAACAAGGCTGATTCTTCGTTACCGGTGTTGAACCTTTCGGCAAAAGCCGGCCGGTCGCTAGCGACATTCGATACCAACGAGGCCAGACCCGAACAGTCCGTTCCGGCGGGGGAATAGCCGTGGCTATACGGCGTGCCTGACATCTGCTGAACCAGAGTCATGATCGCTTCTAAAAACATGCGCCGGGACGTTAACAACAAGATCAAAAGCGACCAAAAATTGTGTCGGCCATCACTTTTCAGATTGATGAATGATCCACGTTACATTTACGCACGAAAAGCCCTGGTAGACAAGGGCGAAAAGTTACTTATTAGACATATGTGGAAGATTAAGCGGTTCTTTATATTTCGCTGATTTTGGTATCAGTTCTGCAAACCATACGGCAGAAGTGGATTCAGCGGAATAGTTATTCTCGCTGGTGAGCGATATTGCGGTGCAACACCTTTGTACACCCGCGTCTCGTGTCTGCGATCACAGCACGGTGTCGTTCGCCACTATTCCGCAGGCGGCAACTGCCGGGGGCCGTCCGCTGCACGCACCTCACGCGGCCCTTCGCGTTCGGTCAGACCACGTTGGGACTCACGCTGCGCCAACGACAAATGCTCCACGTGCTTCGCTGATAGCCGCTGTGATGTCACAGGTTGTGCTGCAATATGTTGCGCACCAGAGTGATCGCCTTCACTTGCGCTGGTTGCAGCCGATCCGCCTGTGGACCCTTGGCCGGCACTCTCCTCGGTATTGACGGTGACTTTGTGAGTACGCCTGAACGAGAAGGTGATTTCCTCGACCTCCTCGAATACCTGGCGCGCTGTACGCAGCGGGTGCGTCGAGGTATCGATCGCACGGGCAACAAAGCCCGGAACCAGCGGTCGAATCCAGCGGGCCGCCGCTTTGGTGACGTCGGGAATGGTCGGAATCGACGGAGTGGCCGGCACATCAGAAGGCTCAACCTTCGCGGGCAGGTTCGGTGTCGATGTCTCCGTTGCGTCGGCTTGCGCTGCAGCGTCGGGCAATTCGATCGCGGCCAGGCTCGCGGCCTCCGCCTCAGCGGCGATCGGCAGGTAGATGTCTTCCGCTACCGGCTCAGCGACCTGTGCCGCGCCCCCGAGCTCGGCGGTCACCCGCCGACGAAGCTGCGCCCGGTCGATCTCAGTCTGCGCCTCGACGGCCATGCGGGCTTGGACGAGTTGCTGTTCGGCCCACATGGTTTCGGCGGCCGCACGCACCTCGGCTCGTTTGACCACGATCGCGGTGTCCGCGTCGAGCTCGGCGCGTTCCCGTTCGGCACGCGCTTTAGCGTGGCGGTCATGGGTCGTTTCGCCGCGCCACAATCGCAAGATCAACGGCAGCAGGCTGAGCAAGGTGAAGAAAGCGATCGTGATGAGCCGCAACATGAACGCGCCAGCGCCGGCCAACGTCAAGTCCTGCATGGCAAGCCACCGCGCGGCCAGGCCGTGATCAGCGTCGGCGATTACCGCTTGGCGCGCTTGGGACTGCGCCCGCTCGCCGTCGGCGATCTTCGCGTCCAATTCAGTGGCTTGGCGGTCACGAGCGGCGATGGCGATGTCCAGCTCCTGCTGGGAGTCCGCGAGAAGCTCATTGGCCGTTCGGGTTTCGGGCCCGGAACCGGGCACCCCGGTGATGCGGGTCTGCGGGCAGGCCGGGGTGGGATGGTATTCGCAGCGTGCGACGACCAGCGCTTCGTCCCGGTGGACGCGTGCGGTGTCAACCGCCTTGTCGAGCGCAACCCGGTTTTCGCGCAGTTGCGCTAGGCTCGCCGATGCCTGCACGACCGCCGGTGCCGAGTCGGCACTGCGTGCGGCCTGTAGCGCCAGCTGACGGTCGATCGACCCGGAGAAGACCACCAGAGCGGCGAACTCACCGACAACCACGCCGACGGCAACCGCCACCAGTCCACGTCCCACGAGTCCGCGCAGCCCGCGTATCGGCCCGCTCGCGATGCCGCGGGTGATCGCGCCGACCAGCACGCCGAACACCAAGGCGAACGGCATGACGGCAAGCACCGGCCAACGAGTCGCTTCCAGCACGGCGAGCGTCGTCACCAGCCAGGCCAGTGCAGCGTTGAGAATCACGACCACACCGGCGACAGCGTGTGCCGAGCTCTCGTGCTGCTCGTCGAGTTCGCGCGGCTCGCGGATCTCGCCGGAAACTCTGCCACCTATCCAGGTGAGCATCAGACTCAAACACCTCCAGGATCTGCCAGCCTGACAGGCCAGGGCCGGGATAGAAGAATCAGCGGGTGACTGTGTGGCGCGGCTAACAGCGCGACCAAAATCGCCCAGGCTGGTTCGCGCCGGTGCGACAGCCGATTCTCTCATAACCGCCGCCGCACCGGCTGCCAGCATCGTACGTTTCCCGAAGAAAGTGGAGGGAAAGGAGCGCGATATGACCGTGCGGCGGTTCGTCCTGGTGCTCGGCGCAGTGGCCCTGGTCGTCGGGATCATCGGCTTGTTGGTGCCGGTCTCGGTCTCGGATAGCAACGGCGGCAGCCTCGGATGCGGAAACGCCGCGATCTCCGATCTGTCCAGTGCGCGCGAGGCCAACAACAAGTCGGTGGCCGGCATTCCGATTCTCAATCAGATCGTGCCGCACACCGATTTCGTCGCCGAATGCCAATCCGCACTGTCTAGCCGGCGGTCGTGGACGATTCCGGTGACCGTGATCGGCGCGATCGCAGTATTCGGAGCATTATTCGTGCGATCAGGCCGGTCAGCCGGGGTTTGACGCCCGTAGTTCGCTATTTTGACAATCCTTTTCGGGATTCGAGGCTCAGCTCTGCGCAACGCGTTTGATCATCTTCGCCGTGGCCCGCTCGATTGTTTCGCGCTTCGCCTCTGGCGTTCGCTGACGTTTGATTCGGCGTAATGCCGGGGCGATGGTGATGCCTTGTTCATAGCCGGTGATCACCCGTGGATCCACATAGGAGCGCCGCGCCACCGCCGGGGTGTTGCCCAATTCGTCAGCGACGGCGCGCATCACGGCCGCTTCCTCGCGACGTCGAGCCGTCTTTGACGTTGGATCACGCGCGATGGCGAAGGCCTCGGCGGCCAGCACCGTACCGTGCCAGGTTCGCAGATCCTTCACACTGAACTCCTCGCCCACGAGCTGCCGAAAACGATCGTTGAGGTCGTCGGCGTGGACCTCGGACCAGCCGTCCGAAGTTCGGTAGGCCAGCAGCCGGGGCGTCCTCGTCTCGGCCCGCAACAGCGACCGCACGGCCCGGATCACCAGCGGGTCCTCCAGCGAAACGGTCCGGCGCACACCACTTTTGGCGGGGTAGTCGAATTCCACGCTGTCGCGGTGCACGTGCACATGATCACGGAGCAGAGTGGCGAGCCCGAAGCTGCCATTATCCTGGGCGTACTCCTCGCCACCGGCCCGGAAATAGCCTTGGTCGATCAAGTGCTGCGCCAAGGCCAGCACGCGATCACGCCCCAGCCCGCGGCCACGCAGGTCGGTGAGGAGGTGCAGGCGCCAGCCGGGCAGATGTCTGGCCAAGCCGACGGCCCGGTCGTACTTTTCTTCGGACCTTTCGGCCTGCCATTGCTCGTGGTAGATGTACTGGCGGCGGCCGGCGGCGTCGGTCCCGACCGCCTGGATGTGACCGTTCGGGTGGGGAGAGATCCAGACCTTCTTCCACGCCGGCGGAATCACCAGTGCCTCGATCCGCGCCAGCGTTTCGGCATCGACCGAGTCGCCCCGATCTGCCCCAGTCGGAACATAGGTAAAGCCGCGGCCCCGACGAAGGCGACGGACACCGGGGCCGTCAACAACACTCTTGCGCAACCTCACTTGAGCCCCTCGCCGTGGCCGAACGCTTACGTGGTTACCCACCGCAGTAATTGCGTTAACACCCCTGGCAAAGCCGACACGATCGGATCAGTGCCGGTGTCGGAAGGCAACGTGAGACGGTATCTAGTTATGCAGGGCTACGACTACGTGAGCTACGAGCTTTTCGGGCGGCGATTCTTCGAAGTGGCCGTAACCGAAGAACGCGTCGGCGCCGCCTTCGCCGCGTTCGCCGGCAATGAGTTCGACATGCCTCCGATGGCCCAGGGTCCCGGCAAGATCGCCAAAGTCAGCGCCAGGGTGACTGTCAAGGAGCCTCAGGTCAGCCGTAACGTCGCCGACAGCATCACTTTCGACATCCACATCCCGCTTCTCATCGATCTGCTCCTTGACCTACGCCTCGACAAACAGCGCTTCAAGGTTGACGGTGACATCGCGCTGACCGCGACAGCACGCGCGGCCGAACCGCTGCTGTTGATCGTCGACGTCGCCAAGCCACGGTCGTCGGACATCACCGTCCACGTGTCGTCGACAAGCATCCGCGGCGAACTGTTGCGCATCATCGCCGGCGTTGACGGGGAGATCCGCCGCTTCATTGCGCACTATGTCAGCGAGGAAATCGATTCGCCAGAATCGCAAAAAGCGCAAGTCATCGACGTGGCGGAGCAACTCGACCAGACCTGGACCGGCATCTGACCGCCGGTTTATTCCGCGGCCGCAACCGGGTATGCATGCTATCCGCGTTTCAGTGAGAAGGAGGGTGACGGCGGGTGGCGCGAGTAGACGTTTCGACGTCGTCGGACCTGGCACCGGAATCGGCGTGGAAGTTGGCGTGCGATTTGGAACGGTTCGGCGACTGGATGACGATCTTCGCCGGTTGGCGCGGGCCGGTTCCTGACAAGGTCGGCGAAGGCACTCGGGTGTCGTCGTGCATCAAAGTGAAGGGCTTTCGCAACATCATCCGCTGGACGGTCACTCGGTACGCAGAGCCGAAAGCGATTGAATTGTCCGGCCGCGGCCGCGGCGGGATTCGCATCGGGGTAGCGATGACGGTCACCGAGAACCATCCCGGGTCAACTTTTCATCTGACCGCTGATCTGACCGGAGGTCTGCTGAACGGGCCCATCGGGCGTCTCGTCGCGAGAATTATCAAGTCCGATGTGCATGACTCTGTATGTAATCTTGCTGCGTTGCAATGACTTTCGCAAAGTACAGACTCGGCTGATCTATTCAGCGCGCATTCGGCCCCGCGCGCCGGCTGTTTCTCCATTTCCGTTAAACACCGCTCTTCATCGATTCCCCGCCGCGTGGCTGTGTGGTTCGGTGGCGGTCGATAGGGGCTGGGCGCGCGAGGTGTCTCCCATGCGGGCCGTCTATCCCGATCTTGAAGCGCAAAAACGACGCGGGAGCCAGTCGTCAAACCGGCGCGGAGAACCCGGACAGCAAGGCCCGCATGGACAGCGCGACCGCGTGCCGGGTTGCGACGGGATCCGGTGCGTTGGCGATCAGCATCGCGCCGCGGGTCAGCGCGCCGAGCAGCAATCGGGTGACGGTCTCGGGATCGTCAACGTGCAGGGATCCGGTTTCGGTCGCGGCTCGCAGGGCTGCGACGATGACAGCGAACGCGTAGCGCTCATCCAGTTCGGTGAAGCGCGCCGGGCCGAGCACCGCGGGGGCGTCCAGAATGAGGATGCGCTGTAAGTCCGCTTCCAACACCGCGTCCAGGAAGGCCTCGAAGCCGCGCGCGAGCAGATCCAGGTCATCGGTTGCATCCTGCGCGGCTGCCATCGACGCGGCCATCAGTTCGGTGTGGGCATGCTCGAACACCGCCTCGAAAAGCGCGGTCTTGGTGGGGAAGTGGTGGTAGAGCGCACCGGTCGTGACCCGGGCTGCACGCGCCAGATCCTCCACGGAAGTCTGCCGAAACCCTTTCTCGCCGAATAACTCTCGGCCCGCGCGGATCAGCGACTCCCTGGTCTGCGCAACTTGCTGGGCACGCAACGACGACGACTGCGGTGTCGACTCGGACATGGCTCCCACTCCCGTTGCGCGGATCGCTACAGCCTATTGACATAGTCATACTATGTGGCATAGTGACGCTATCTTAGGTGAGTCAGACGGAAGGTTGCTCCTGATGAAAACTGTCCCCGCCACCCCTGCCGGGCCCATTGACGACGTCCGGCGCGCCGACGCCCAGGCCAGCTCAGCATTGGCCGACGCCGTCGCCCGCAGCGCGCAGCTGTGGCGCAGCATTGCCGACTCGTCAGCGCCGGTGCCGGGGCTAGCGTGGTCGGCCGGCCAGACGGCAGCGCATGTGGTCGCCGACATGGGTGAGTACACCGAGGTGCTGACCAGGCATATCAACGGTCAGACTGCTGAATTGAATATCCCCGACGGATCGCCCGCGCGGGCGAGGAATTCGGCCAATGACCGGCACTTGGTCGACGTCCCCGAGCGCGATATGAGTCGACTTGCCAACCTGCTGGAGGAAACTGCCGCGAAATATCTGGCGGCTGCCGCTGACGTCGACACATCCGAGCGCATCGCGCTTCTCACCGCCGACGGCTTGGTCCTGGAGCCGGCCGTGATGACCTGCTTGCTATTGGGGGAGCAGCTGGTGCACGGGCTGGATATCGCACGCGCCGCACACCGTCCATGGAACATCGAGCGGAACGACGCGCTGCTTGCCATACCTGCCGCGCTGTCGCTGGTGCCGAAATACCTGCGGCCCTCGCGGACCACGAACGCAAACATCAGCTTTGAGTTGCGACTGCGGGGCGCGCCTCGTTATCGGCTGGCAATCGCCAACGGCAAGGGTGTCGTCACGGTGGCGGGCGAGAAGGCGGATTGTGTGATCACCGCCGACCCGGTCACATTCCTGCTCCTCGGATTGAATCGAGTGCCGCAGTTACCCCAACTTCTCCGTGGCAAGCTGCGAGCCGGCGGGCGCAAACCGTGGTTGGCCGCTAAATTCGGCACCCTGCTGGAGAGCCCGTAAGCGGCAGAAGACCCGACCGGTTTGTGGCCACCGTTTGGTGGCTACAAAGACATGGTGACGTCGGTGGTGATCGTGGGCAGCGGATTTACCGGCTTCGAGTGCGCGCGGCGGCTGGCCCGCCGGTTACGCAAATCGGATGTCGAGGTCACAATCATCTCGCCGGTCGACTACATGCTGTACACACCGCTGCTGCCGGACGTGGCGGGCGGGGTGGTCGATCCGCGGTTCGTGACCATCCCGCTGGCGGGGACGCTCGACGGCGTGCGAAAGATTCGCGGGCGGGTCGACAGCGTCGACTTAGATCAGCACCGGCTGCAGTTCACCGATCTCGAACAGCGCTCCTGCGAGCTGTCGTGGGACCGGCTGGTGCTGACGCCCGGGTCGGTCACCCGCCTGTTCGACATCCCTGGATTGGCCCGGTACGCAAGGGGTTTGAAGTCGCCGGCCGAGGCGCTCTACCTGCGCGACCACGTGCTCGAGCAATTGGAGTTGTCCGGCCTGGAAGACGACGTCGAGCTTGCGCAGGCGCGGCGCACGATCGTGGTGGTGGGTGCGTCCTATTCCGGCACCGAACTCGTCATGCAGCTTCGCGCACTGGTGGACGCGGCCGCTAAACACATGGACTTCGATGGCGAGGACGTGAAATTCCTGCTGCTCGACAAGGCCGAACAGGTGATGCCCGAGGTGGGCAAAAAGCTCGGCGCTCGCGCGCTGCGGGTGCTGCAGCGCCGCGGCGTCGAAGTCCGGCTGGGTCTGACACTCAACGAAGTCCACGCGGATCACGTTGTTCTGAGCGATAACTCGCGGGTGGACACGCGCACGGTCGCGTGGGTTACCGGGGTGACCGCCGCGCCGCTCATCCAGACGCTCGGCCTGCCGACCGAGAAGGGCCGGTTGAAGGTGCAGACCGACCTACAGGTGCCCGGCCACCCTGCCGTGTTCGCGGCCGGTGACGCCGCCGCCGTCCCTGACGTGACGCAACCCGGCAAGGTCACCCCGCCCACCGCCCAGCATGCGACGCGCCAAGGAAAACTGTTGGCCAACAACGTCGCCGCCAGCCTCGGGCACGGGAAGAAGCGAGAATACAAACACCGCAACATGGGGCTGGTGGTCGACCTCGGACCGCGTAAGGCCGTGGCGAATCCGCTGAACGTTCCGCTGTCCGGCTATCCGGCGAAGATCGTCACCCGCGGGTATCACCTTTACGCCATGCCGCGAGCCGTCAACCGCTGGGCGATTGCGCTGGCATACCTGACCGATGCATTCTTCGCTCGGTCGCTGGTGTCATTGGGGCTCTCGACGCAAGACGACGCCCAATTCGCAACCAGCGAAGGGATCCCGCTGCCGAAGACCGGCTGAGGCGCGACGCGTGATCGGTTACAGGTCGAGGGTGAGCCGCTGTCCCCTTGCAGCGCGCGAAATGCAGATCAGCATCATGCCATTGGCACGCTCGGGCTCGGTGAGCAGCGTGTCGCGGTGCGCGGCCGTCGAGCACCCGGGTGCGGCAGGTGCCGCAGAAGCCCTGTCGGCAGGAGTACGCCGGCCAGACATCGGACCGCTGCAACGCCGACAGCAGCGTCTCCGCGGCACCAACCTGCACGACGGCGCCCGTCGAGGCGATCCCGACAACGCCCACAGCCCGGTGACGGCGGCGTCGGCCAGGCCGAGCAGCACATCGTGCGACGAGCGGCCCGAAGCGCTCGGTGGTGCCTGCCGGAATCGGTCGAAGACACCCAGCAAAGATGCGCTGCGCGGGCCGCCGGGGAACTTGCCAGATACGCGACAGCCTGCGCGGTCGACCCCATCTCCTCCGCCGAGAAGCCTGGCCGAAAGTACATCAAAGTGTTGGAGCCGAACAGCTTTCGAAACGTCGGGAGCAGCCCGTGCTTCGAATCCATCGCTCGCAGCCATTGCATTTTCCACCAGCCGACGTCGACGTCCGGGTCGGCTTTCATCAGGTACCAGGTGCCCCGCTGAAAAAGACGAAAACCATCGTGACTGCCACCAGCATCGAGCGGATCCGGTCGGGGTAGCTGTTGTGGAAGTAGGCCGCGACGTCATGGGCGACGTTGCGGTGTTCGACTTCCTCGCTGCCGTGCCAGCGGAACAGGTCGGCGATGGCCGGATCGGCGTCGTAGTCCTCCCAGCGTCGATTGAGAACGAAGTCGCCGAGCACCGCGGTGTAGTGCTCTATCGCGGCGACGAGCCACAGCCGATCGCACAGATGGCTGAGCCGGCGTTTCGGGTCGGCGGAGGTGCTGGGCGCCAGCGTGCGGGAAAAGATGAAATCCATGTGGAAAGGTCAAAGGGGCGGGTATGGCGAGGTCAACGGGGTCGCAGCGCCGCCTTTGACGGCGAGCTCACAAGGTACGGTGTGTGTCGAGCGGTGCCGGCACGGCCCTTTTTGCTCGCCTGGACGTGTGGGGTATCACCGCGAGTTAGGTTCCGCCGATGAAATTTGTAGTGGCAGGCTATGGAAGTCGCGGGGATGTCGAGCCTTGCGCCGCGGCCGCTGTGGAGCTGCTCCGCCGAGGTCATGACGTGCGTATGGCGGTCCCACCGAACATGCTTGGCTTCATCGAGTCGGCGGGGCTTGCTGGGGTCGCCTACGGGCCGGACTCGCGCGAAGAGATGAACCCGGCCTCAGATTTGTTCGCCAACTTGTTGCCGAAGATGAAGAATCCGCTCAGCGTGGTGCCCGAAGTTGTCGAGCACGTTGCCCAGGTCAAGGTCGAGAAGGGCGCGACACTGGCCGCACTGGCAGAAGGGGCCGACCTGGTACTGGCGAGCTTCAACGAGCAGGGGGTGGCCGCCAATGTTGGCGAGTACTACGGCATTCCGACGGCTGCGCTGCACACCTTCCCGGAGCAGATCTGGTCGTCGAGGTGGCTGTTTTCGATGATGACGAAGGTCGCGGAGGACGCTCAACGCCGGGCACTGGGCTTGCCGGAGGCAACCGGACCCGCGCCGCTATCCCTGCAAATCCAGGCGTACGACGAGCTCTGCTTGCCGCGGCTGGAAGCCGAATGGGCAGATCAGGACGGCCGACGGCCCTTCGTTGGCGCGCTCACGTTAGAGGCGCCAACGGATGCCGATGAGGATGTCTTGTCGTGGATCGCCGCCGGGACGCCACCGATTTACTTCGGCCTTGGCAGCACGCCGATCGCTACTCCCGATGACCCTTTCGCCATGATCAGCGCAGCCTGTGCGCAGTTGGGCGAGCGGGTGTTGATCTGCTCTGGGCGCAATGACGTCACCGCCAGCCCGCATCCCGACCACGTCAAGATTGTGGATGCGATGAACCACTCGGCCATCTTTCCGGCGTGTCGCGCGGTCGTCCACCATGGCGGAGCAGGTACCACCGCGGCGGCCCTGCGTGCCGGAATCCCCACCCTGATCCTTTGGCTCTGGCTCGATCAGCCACTCTGGGCGGCCGCGGTCGATCACTTGAAAGTCGGTTTTGGACGCCCCTTTTCGCAAACCACCGTGGAAACACTGGTCGCCGACCTGCGCTCCGTCGTCGCCCCACGATACGTCGCTGCGGCCCATGAAGTCGCCAGCCAGATGACTAAACCCGCCGAAAGCCGTGCCAAGGCAGGCGATCTCCTGGAAGCCGCCACCCGGCCGCACGCGATCTGACTCGGTTGCGCCGATGAGATTTGTGCTGGCGGGCTACGGAAGTCGCGGCGACGTCGAGCCCTGCATCGCCGCGGCCGGCGAACTAGCGCGCCGAGGTCACGACGTGCTCCTGGCTGTGACGGCTCCGCCTGACATGCTTGCCTTCATCGAGTCCGCGAGGCTTACTGCGGTTCCTTACGGCCAGGACTGGCGGGCGCAGCTGCGCGATGAGGATTTCGTCCGCATGCTCCAGAATCCGCTCGGCTCCATCCCGCAAGCCATCCAGTACCTCGCCCAGGTCTGGGCGGATAAGAGCGCAACGTTGCTGTCATTGGCTGACGGGGCCGACCTGCTCGTGGCGGGCATGACCGAGCAAGCGGTGGCGGCCAATGTCGCTGAATACCATCGCATTCCGCTGGCCGCGCTGCACTTCTTCCCGCCGCAGATCCTGGAGGTCGGATCCCCGCAAGGAAGCCTGGCAAAGCAGGCTGAGGCAGCCCAACGCAGGATACTCGGTCTGCCGGACATCGTTGCAGCCCCGACGCTTCCGCTGGAGATCCAGGCCTACGACGTAGTCTGCGCGCCCGACTTGGCGGCCGCGTGGGCGGCAGAGGGCAAGCGACGGCCCTTCGTCGGGCCGATGACGCTGGAGTTGCCGACGAATGCCGACGACGAGGCGTTGTCCTGGATTGCCACCGGTCAGCCGCCCGTGTACTTCGGCTTCGGCAGCATGCCGGTCGCCTCGTCCGCTGAGATGGTCGCCGTGATCGGCGCAGCATGCGAACAGTTAGGCCAGTGGGCCCTGATTTGCATGGGCCCGAACGACTTCAGCCACATCCGGCACGAAGATCACGTCAAACTTCTGAGCGAGGTGAACCACGCGACCGCCTTTCCCGCCTGCGTCGCCGTTGTTCACCACGGCGGCGCAGGCACTACGGCCGCGGGCCTGCGGGCCGGACACCCTTCATTGATCCTTTGGAGCGGACTTGATCAGCCGTTCTGGGCAAACGCGGCGCACCGCCTAGGAGTCGGCTTCGGACGGCGCTTCTCGGAGTCAACCGTGGATTCATTGGTTGCCGACCTGCGCATCGTCCTTACCCCTCCGTACGCCACTCGAGCTCGTGAGGTTGCCAGCCAGATGACCACACCGGCCGAAAGCCTTGCCAGCGCTGCCGATCTCCTGGAAGACGCCGCCCGCCAGGGCTGCGAAGGCTGACCGACGCCTCAGCCGGGTGATTCAGTAGGCCGCACCCGGCGCATCGGGCGGGTTTCGATGGCGTTGATCGTCAACGCGCGCCGCGCGATCCGCCATCCGGCATCGGTGAGCCGATACTCGTCCTCGTAACGCAGATGCCAGGCCGCGTCGGTCAGTTGATCGCCGTGCTGGCTCCAGTGATGCGCGACGCAAGCGATTCGCCCGCGGGCGCTGTCGGATTGCGGCCCGGCGTTGAAAACCTCGCCGACGATCGCGTGTTCGGTGCGGATGGTGGCGGCGACGGCTTCGATCGCCGAGCGGATGGCAGCATGGCCGCAATGCCGGTGAGTGGGGTCCAGGATGGCCGGTGCTTCAGGCAAGATCAGCTCGGCAGTATCGGTGAAAAGCTCTGTGATTGAATCAAATTCACGCTCATCCACACGCGCGGCGTACCGGTGCACCAGGTCGGACAGAGCGGCCCGCTCCGTTGCGTCGAGCATCACGTCGGCAGTGCAAGGCGTTGTGCGCAGGCTGACAACTCGTCCTTGGCCTGCGCGAGATCGGTAATCGGCGGCATCGCCAGCACCAGCCGGTCGGCGCCCAGGGCCGCGAGCCTCTCGGCGCGCTCGGCGTCGACCTTGGCGACCGAATGTCCCAGCGATACTTCGATATCGGTCGGATCGCGTCCGGCGACTAATGCCTCCTCACGCATCAGCATCAGCAGGGCGTCCAACTGCGCACCGGTTACTCCCAAGGGCTGAAAGCCGTCGCCGAAGCGTCCGGCCCGTCGAGCGGCCGCTTTGCTGTGGCCGCCGATATGTAACGGAAGATGCTTTCCGGCAACGGGTTTCGGGCTACATACCACGTTCTCGAACTGAAAGAACTCACCATGATGGGTGACGCCCGCTGCCCGGTCATCCCAGAGCGCCCGCAACACCGCCAACTGCTCGTCAGCCCGGCGTCCGCGACTGTGGAATTCGGTGCCGCATGCCTCGATCTCTTCGCGCAGCCAGCCGACACCGACGCACAGTCGAAGCCTCCCGCCTGACAGCACATCAACGGTCGCCGCTCGTTTGGCCAGCACGACTGGGTGATGGTTGGGCAGCACCAGTACCCCGGTGGCCACCCCGAGCCGATCGGTGCAGCCGGCCAGGAACGACAGCAAATCGAGAGGATCGGGGACCGGACAGTCGGATGCCAATTCGACCCGCCCGGATCGGTCATAGGGGTAGATGCTGTCGTATCGGGTGGCCAACACGGTGTGCTCGACGGCGACGATCGATTCGAATCCGCACGCCTCGAGATGGCGCGCGAAGGCCGCCATCCAGCGCGGATCTGCGGTCACCCCGGCGGCGACCGGCGCGACCACGCCGAACTTCATGACCTTCATGGCAGCAGAAAAACTAACAGCCGGTCTCGGTGGGGCTGACGGCCGTCTCAGCGCGCATCACCTCGGCCAAGGCGATCACGCCGGGATCGGTGAACACGTCCTCGAGCAGCACCGGCTGACCATCGGGGCCGCTCAACGGAATTCGCCAATTGGGGTACTCGTCGGTCGTGCCCGGCTGGTTCTGGGTGCGCCGATCTCCGACCGCGTCGGTCAATGCGGCTCCCAGCAGCCGCGACGGCGTTCGGCACAGGTACTGGTGGAGGGCGAGAATCGTCTGCGCTGGATTCTTCTCCGAGTCGGCGTGTTCCGACAGCAGGCCGACGCGGCGCAGCTCGGCGATCCAAGCGGCCCGCTCGGTTTCCGCAGCTGCCAGTTCGTCCTCGACGGGTCGCGTCAACAGGCCCAACGAATCCCGCAGCCGCACATGCTCGCCGGCCAGATAACCGGCGGTCGGCGGCAGGTCATGGGTGGTCACCGACGACAGGCAGTACTCCCGCCAGCGCTCGGCCGGCAGCGGGCCGCCGTTACCGTCGCGGTCAAGCTCGAACCACAGAATCGACGTGCCAAGCACACCGCGGTCGCGCAGGTAGTCCCGGACCCATGGTTCGACGGTGCCGAGGTCCTCGCCCACCACCAGCGCCGCGGCGCGGTAGGCCTCCAGAGCAACGATGCCGATCATCGCCTCGTGGTCGTAGCGCACGTAGGTGCCCTGAGTGGGCAGCTCACCGCGCGGAATCCACCACAGCCGGAACAACCCGATGATGTGGTCGATGCGTACCCCGCCGGCGTGCCGCAGCACGGTGCGGATCAGTGCGCGGAACGGTTGATATTCCTGTTCTTCGAGCCGATCCGGGCGCCACGGCGGCTGTGACCAGTCCTGGCCCAATTGGTTGAACTCATCCGGCGGCGCGCCCGCGGTGACGCCGAGCGCCAACACGTCCTGCAACGCCCACGCGTCGGCCCCGTTGGGATGCACGCCGACGGCCAGGTCGTGCATGATGCCCAGCGGCATCCCGGCCGCCTCCGCTTGCGATTGCGCGGCGGCTAGCTGCTCGTCGAGTTGCCATTGCAACCAGCGGTGGAAATCCACCGCCCTGGAATGCTTGGCGACGAAGCCGGTGACACCGTCGGCGCTGGGATGCTGCAGCGCCTCGGGCCACTGATGCCAGTCGCCGCCGTATTCCTCGGCCAGCGCACACCAGGTGGCGAAGTCGTCGAGGGCAGTACCCTCGCGCGCGCAGAAAGCGGCATACGCCAATTCTCGCCCTGCCGTGCGCGGGACCCGATAGACCTGTTTCAGCGCTGCCCGCTTGGCTGCCCACGCGGTGTCACGGTCGATGGCGTCGAGGGAGGCTGCGTGCCGCTGCACGTTGTCGCGTAGCCGCCACACCCGGCGACGCTTGCCCAAGCAAGCGAATTCCGCAATAGCCTCGACGCGCAGGTAAAGCGGATTGGCGAAGCGCCGCGATGTCGGCAGGTACGGCGACGGCTCCATCGGCTTGGTCGGCGCGGCCGCGTGCAGCGGATTGACCAGCACATAACCGGCGCCGTGCTGGTAAGCCGACCAGACCGCAAGGTCGGTCAGATCGGTCAGGTCGCCGACACCCCAGGACTGGCGAGACCGCACGCTATACAACTGGGTGGCGAGCCCCCAGGTTCGACGACCGCGCAGCCGCTCCGGCAGGCCCAGCCAGCCCGGTGTCACGATCAGCGCAGCACTGGCCTCGTCATCGCCGGAACGCAGATGCACCCGGTGATATCCCAGTGGCAGATCGTCGGGCAGCACAAAGCTGGCCTCACCGACGGAGCGCCCGTCCAGGTCAAACGGCGCGGCGAAGTTGTCTACCTGGTGAATCCCGGCACGGCACGTCCCGTCCTCGAGCTGCAACCACACCTCGGCGGGATAACCGTGGGTGACGTGCACCCAGAACCGTGTCTGCATACCGGCACGCCCAAGGATGGTGGCCGGCAGTGCGCGTGACCAGTACGCACGATCGTGATCGGTCAGCGCCGCGCTCCGCTCCAGCTCGGTGGCAGCGGGCACGCCGAGCGCGGCGAGAACGGCCACCAGCGTGCTTTCCGGGACACCCACCCGCCGACCAGCCCAGTCTTCGTAACCGGTGGCGATTCCGTACCGCCCGGCGAGCTGGACCAACGAGGGCGCCAGTTCAGTCATTCGCGCCGCTCTCCTCCGCAAGCGGGTGAGGGTGCCCCCACCTCATCGCTGCTTTATGTCGTCGCTGGCGGGCCATCCCGCCATCTTGCTCAATCAGATGAAAGAAATGCGACCTGAGTGTTCACCTCATGGCAATTTTTTCGGGCGTCTGCGTTTGCTCGTCGCCGTACGATGCGCAGAGAAGTTTCATCAACCTCCCCCGACTACTGACGGCAGGTGACAGCACTGTGGTGCAGACCTCTCCCGGCGCGGCCGGCTATCGGCCAGACGCCCATACACTCGCGTGGCGAGGTGGCCCAGGGTGCCCTACGGTTATCCCTGTGAAACTTGGGACTACGCAGTATTCAGCTGTTCCGTCGACCTGGAGCGTGATCAACCATGGCTGATTCGAGCGGCGGGAAGGGCAGTTCGGGCTACGGCCTGGGCCTTTCCACTCGGACCCAGGTAACCGGCTACCAGTTCTTGGCCCGTCGTACCGCCATGGCGCTGACCCGCTGGCGTGTCCGGATGGAAATCGAGCCCGGTCGGCGACAGACGCTGGCTGTGGTGGCGTCGGTGTCGGCCGCGGCAGTGATTTGCCTGGGTGCGCTGCTGTGGTCGTTCATCAACCCGTCGGGGCAGCTGAACGATTCCCCGATCATCGCCGACCGCGACTCCGGCGCGCTGTATGTCCGGGTCGGGGACACCTTGTATCCGGCGCTGAATCTGGCATCGGCCCGGCTGATCGCAGGGCGGCCGGACAACCCGCACAAGGTGCGGTCGAGTCAGATCGCCGAGCAGCCGCACGGCCCGTTGGTGGGTATCCCCGGTGCACCGTCGGAAATTGCCCCGACCAGCCCCGTGTCGTCGTCGTGGCTGGTGTGCGATTCGGTGACGCCGATTGCGGGGGCGGGAGCGTCGCAACCGGTGACCGTCACCGTGATCGACGGAAAGCCCCAGTTAACGGGTCACCGGCATACGTTGAGCGGGTCGGACGCGGTAGTGCTGCACTACGGCGACTACACCTGGGTGATCCGGAACGGACGCCGGTCGCGTGTCGATTCGCTGAACCGCTCCGTGCTGCTGCCACTGGGCTTGACGCCCGAACATGTCAGCCGGGCGCCATCGATGAGCCGCGCACTGTTCGACGCCTTGCCGGTAGGCCCCGAGCTGAAAGTGCCTCAGGTGCCGGAGTTCGGCAAACCGGCAGTCTTCCCCGGTGCACCGGGGCCGGTGGGAACGGTGCTCGTGACCCCGCAAATCAGTGGACCGAAACAATATTCATTGGTACTGACCGATGGCGTGGAGACGGTGACTCCGGTGGTGGCCCAGATCCTGGAGAACGAGGGCACCCCGTCGGGCAATGCACCGGTGGTGGTGGCGCCGGCAACGTTGGCGAAGATGCCGGTGGTCAACGTGCTGGATTTGTCCGCCTATCCGGAGACTCCGCTAAAGGTCGTGGACATCCGGGAGGACCCGACGACCTGCTGGTGGTGGGAAAAAACCGGCGGCGAGCAGCGCGCTCGTGTCCAGCTGATCTCCGGGCCGACGATCCCGGTGAGTGCCAGCGACACTGACAAAGTGGTGGCGCTGGTGAAGTCTGACCATTCCGGCCGCGAAGCCGACCAAGTCCTTTTCGGCCCCGACTACGGCAACTGGGTCGCCGTCACCGGTAATGACCCGGAGTCATCCACAGCTGAATCCCTGTGGTGGCTCTCGAGTTCCGGTGTGCGTTTCGGTGTGGATAGTTCTCATGATGTTCGCAAAGCACTGGGGTTGACAGCTCAGCCGACTCCGGCACCTTGGGTCGCGCTGCGGCTGCTGGCACCGGGCCCGGTCCTCTCGCGCGCCGACGCACTGGTGCGTCACGACGCCCTTCCGACCGATATGAACCCTGCAGAATTGGCGGTACCGAAGTGAAACAAGGTTTTGCACGCCCGACGCCCGAGCGCGCACCCGCGGTCCGACCGGAGAACATCGTCCTACCGACCCCCCTGAGCGTTCCGCCGCCCGAGGGCAAGCCCTGGTGGATGATTGTGGTCGGCGTCTTGGTGGTCGGCTTGCTGGTCGGCATGGTCGCCATGACCGTAGCCAGCGGTTCGCGGATGTTCCTGGGCGCCGGTGCGATCTTCCCGATCTTCATGATCGGCGGCGTCGCGATGATGATGTTCGGCGGTCGCTTCGGTGGCCAGCAGCAGATGAGCCGACCGAAGTTGGACGCGATGCGGGCCCAGTTCATGCTGATGCTCGACATGCTGCGCGAGACCGCGAACGAGTCCGCCGACAGCATGGACGCCAACTACCGCTGGTTCCACCCGGAGCCGACGACGTTGACGGCTGCGGTCGGATCGCCGCGGATGTGGGAGCGCAAGCCGGACGGCAAGGACCTCAACTTCGGCGTCGTCCGGGTGGGCGTGGGTATGACCCGGCCGGAGGTGACCTGGGGTGAGCCGCAGAACATGCCGACCGACATCGAACTGGAGCCGGTGACCGGTAAGGCACTGCAGGAGTTCGGTCGTTACCAGAGCGTGGTGTACAACCTGCCGAAGATGGTGTCGCTGCTCGTCGAGCCCTGGTACGCACTGGACGGCAATCGCGAGCAGGTGATGGGCCTGATGCGGGCGATCATCTGCCAGCTGGCCTATTCGCACGGACCCGACCACATTCAGATGATCGTCGTCACGTCCGATATGGCGAAATGGGACTGGGTCAAGTGGCTGCCGCACTTCGGTGACCCCCGCCGCCGCGACGCCGCCGGCAACGCGCGAATGGTGTACGCCTCGGTCCGTGAGTTCGCCGCCGACCAAGCCGAATTGTTCGCCGGCCGTGGCTCTTTCACGCCGCGGCACGCTAGCTCGTCGGCGGAGACACCGACACCGCACCACGTGATCATCGCCGACGTCGACGACCCGCAATGGGAATACGTCATCAGCGTCGACGGCGTTGACGGCGTTACGTTCTTCGACCTGACCGGCTCTGCGCTGTGGACGGGCAACCCCGAGCGCGTGCTGCGCTTCACCAACGATGTCGGCGTGGTCGAGGCGCTGCCCCGTGACCGCGACACCTGGATGGTGATCGACGACAACCGGTGGTTCTTCGCTCTGGCCGACTATGTGACCGAGCCGGAGGCCGAGCAGTTCGCGCAGCGCATGGCGCACTGGCGGCTGGCCGAGGCTTACGAGGAGATCGGCCAGCGGGTAACTCAGATCGGTGCCCGGGACATCCTGTCCTACTACGGGATTGAGGACCCGGCCGAGATCGACTTCGAGTCGCTGTGGGGCAACCGCCGCGACGGGCTGAGCAGCCGGTCGCGGTTGCGCATCCCGTTCGGCAACCGCTCCGACAACGGCGAGCTGCTGTTCTTGGACATGAAGTCCCTCGACGAAGGCGGCGACGGCCCGCACGGCGTTATGTCCGGCACGACCGGTTCGGGTAAGTCCACGCTGGTGCGTACCGTGCTCGAGTCGCTGATGCTGGCGCATCCACCGGACGAGCTGCAGTTTGTGCTGGCCGACCTCAAGGGTGGGTCGGCGGTCAAGCCGTTCGGCGGCGTGCCGCACGTGTCGCGCATCATCACTGACCTCGAGGAAGACCAGGCGCTCATGGAGCGCTTCCTGGACGCGTTGTGGGGCGAAATCGCCCGGCGTAAGGCGGTCTGCGACACTGCCGGAGTCGACGACGCCAAGGAGTACAACGAGATGCGCGGCCGGATGCGCGCGCGTGGTCAGGACATTCCGCCGTTGCCGATGCTCGTGGTCGTCATCGACGAGTTCTACGAATGGTTCCGCATCATGCCCACCGCGGTCGACGTACTGGACTCGATCGGCCGGCAGGGTCGCGCCTACTGGATCCACTTGATGATGGCCTCGCAGACCATCGAGAGCCGGGCCGAAAAGCTCATGGAGAACATGGGTTACCGGTTGGTGCTGAAAGCGCGTACCGCCGGTGCGGCGCAAGCGGCCGGTGTGCCGAACGCCGTGAACCTGCCCGCTCAGGCCGGTCTGGGCTACTTCCGGAAGAGCCTCGACGAGATCATCCGGTTCCAGGCCGAGTTCTTGTGGCGGGACTACCGCCGCGGCGTTTCGCTGGACGACGATGGCCAGACTCAGCTGACGCATTCGGTGGATTACATTCGGCCGCAACTATTTACGACGGGCTTCACCCCGATCGAGGTCAGTGTCAGCGGACCGGATGACTTCGACACGCTAACGAACGGCGAGCCGCTCAGCGGCAACGGAGCCGCCGAGCCAGACGACGAGGAAGAAGAGGAAGAAGAGGCAATCCGGACGCCGCGCGTCGGCACGGTGATCATCGATCAGCTGCGCCGGATCGACTTCGAGCCCTATCGTTTGTGGCAACCGCCGCTCGACGTGCCGGTGTCGATCGAGGACTTGGTGAACCGCTTCCTCCAGCGGCCGTGGCAGGAGGAGTACGGCACGGCCAGGAACTTGATGTTCCCGATCGGGATCATCGACCGGCCGTTCAAGCACGACCAGCCGCCGTGGACGGTGGACACGTCGGGGGCCGGCTCCAACGTGCTGATCCTGGGCGCCGGCGGTTCCGGCAAGACGACAGCACTGCAGACGCTGATCACTTCGGCCGCGCTGACTCATACGCCCGAGCAGGTCCAGTTCTACGTGCTCAGCTACAGCAGCACCGCGCTGACGACGGTGGCCGGGCTGCCGCACGTCGGCGAGGTCGTCGGCCCAACCGACCCGTACGGCGTTCGTCGCACGGTGGCTGAGTTGCTGGCGCTTCTTCGCGAGCGCAAGCACACTTTCCTCGAGTACGACGTGCCCTCGATGGACGTGTTCCGGCGGCGGAAGTTCGGCGGGGAGGCCGGCGGCGTGCCCAACGACGGCTTCGGCGATGTCTACTTGGTAATCGACAACTACCGCGCGCTGGCCGAAGAGAACGAGGTATTGATCGAGCAGGTCAACCAGATCATCAACCAGGGCCCGTCGTTCGGGGTACATGTGGTGGTCACGGCCGACCGCGAGTCCGAGCTGCGGCCGCCGGTGCGCAGCGGTTTCGGATCCCGGATCGAGTTGCGGCTGGCGGCGGTTGAAGACGCGAAGCTGGTGCGCTCCCGGTTTGCCAAGGATGTTCCGGTCAAACCGGGTCGCGGCATGGTCGCAGTGAATTACGTGCGGCTGGACAGCGATCCGCAGTCGGGTCTGCACACGCTGGTGGCCAGGCCGGCGCTGGCGAGCACGCCGGACAACGTTTTCGAGTCCGACAACGTCGCCGCGGCGGTCAGCCGGGTGGCGGCCGGCCACGCACCGCCGGTGCGCCGGCTGCCCGCCCGCTTCGGGCTGCAGCAGGTGCGAGCGTTGGCCGCGGCCGATCGGCGCCAGAACGTCGGGGCTGGGGGAATCGCTTGGGCGATCAACGAATCGGACCTGCAGCCGGTCTATCTCAACTTCGCCGAGAACGCGCACCTGATGGTGACGGGCCGGCGCGAGTGTGGTCGAACCACGACGCTGGCCACCATCATGTCCGAGATCGGTCGGGTGTACGCGCCGGGAGCCAGTATTGCGCCTCCGACGTCGCGGCCTTCGGCGCAGGTGTGGCTGGTCGATCCGCGTCGTCAGCTGCTGACCACACTGGGCAACGACTACGTCGAGAAGTTCGCCTATAACCTCGACGGCGTCGCGGCCATGATGGACGAGCTGGGCGCCGTGTTGGCCCGGCGCGAGCCACCGCCGGGGCTGTCGGCCGAAGAGCTCTTGTCGCGGGCCTGGTGGAGCGGGCCGGAGATCTTCCTGATCATCGACGACGTGCAGCAGCTGCCGCCTGGCTTCGATTCGCCGCTGCACAAGGCCGCACCGTGGGTGACCAGGGCGGCCGATGTCGGCTTGCACGTGATCGTTACCCGTACCTTCGGTGGCTGGTCTTCGGCGGGCAGTGACCCGATGCTACGGGCACTGGCGCAGGCCAACGCCCCACTGCTGGTGATGGACGCCGACCCCGACGAAGGTTTCATCCGCGGCAAGATGAAGGGCGGCCCACTGCCCCGTGGTCGTGGCCTGCTGATGGCCGAGGACACCGGCGTGTACGTGCAAGTCGCGGCGACCGACCTGCGCCGCTAGCTCGCCCGGCAATATGGCCCTTGGGCCTCCCCCCGCGAACAGGGGGAGGCCCACTTCTATCGCACTAGTGGTCGCCGGTCTTAAGTTCGTCGGGGCCGGGGTTGCCTTCCCCGCGTCGAGATCGACGTTTGGCAGGCCTGCCTTGAACTTTGTCGGCATAACGTCGATCTCGGTGCGTAAAGACCCAAGTAACCCCCGACGAACTAACGACAGTGACCATTAGGAACGCCGATGCGGGCCCTTGCGTAAGCGCACGCGCCGGTTCCTGTGTAGCCATCGAGGCCGCGGTCGGACCGGGCTCGATGCTGGCCGCCGCGGCAGCCTCGCAGCCGCTGGCCGACGAACTGAACTCCGCTGCGGCGACCCAAGGCTCGTGGTCTCGACCCTGCCGAGCGAGCAGACCACCGCGCAAGCCACGGCGGCACCGGCGCACACGAAATCGCCTATCCTGCAACAGTTCCAACCGCCGGCGATTGCCACCACAAATCGCCAACCCGGGTGGACTGACCGCCCAGGCCGTCGGCACCTCTTGTCAGCACCGTAGCTCATAAGTCCGGAGCGGCACCGTCGGCTGGACTCGGCTCCGGCGCCATATCGGCAGGGCGCCCGGGCGCACCGAGTGCGATGCCGCCGACGCTGCCGGTACCAATCTGGCCGGACGGCCGCGCTAAGCCTGTTTGAGCTCCGTTCCACCGTGATTTCATTCTCGCGGGCGGGTAACCGAGGCCGTCACGACGGGCTCTGCTGGGCCACGGTTAGCCGAACGGCGGATGAACGGCAGTTGCCCATCGGTGAACAGTGGCCGTCCGGGAATGAATAGTCGGCATCGGCAGCGGCGACGGCCCGGATCGCCATCTAATGTCGCAGACGAGCGACTGTTTCAGTGACAAGCACATGTGCTCAATGTTGTTGCCGCCGAGGGTTACCGAGGAAAGAAAGCGCAGTTCGTCTGTGGCCACATACCGCGCTGTCAACGACCAGGATTTGGTGATCGCTGAGCAGTCCACGACAACGTTGCGGGGCCGCTGTCGGTTGTTGCCTGCCGAACGGGCCCACGCCCTACTTGCTTCTTGACGGAGGGGTTTGGTGCTGGATTTCGGGGTGCTACCGCCGGAGATCAATTCGGGTCGGATGTATTCCGGTCCCGGTTCGGGGCCGATGTTGGCTGCCGCGGAGGCCTGGGACGGTCTGGCTGCCGAACTGGGTTTCGCGTCGGCGGGTTACGGCTCGGCGATCAGCGAGCTGACCAGCGGCCCCTGGGTCGGCCCAACCTCGTTGGCGATGACGGCCGCGGTCACGCCGTATGTGGACTGGCTCGCCACCACCGCCGCACAAGCAGAACAGAGTGCCGACCAGGCCCGAGCAGCCGTCGCCGCCTACGAAGCCGCGTTCATGATGACCGTGCCCCCGCCGGTGATCGCGGCCAACCGCGCCTTGTTGATGGCGTTGGTCGCGACCAACTTCTTCGGCCAAAACACCCCGGCCATCATGGCCACCGAAGCCCTCTACGCCGAGATGTGGGCCCAAGACGCCGCCGCCATGTACGGCTACGCCGTCGCCTCAGCGGCCGCTATGCAAGTCACCCCATTCAGCGCCCCACCACAAACCACCAACCAAGACGCGGCCAGCTCACAGGCCGACGCCGTCGCTCAGGCCGCCGCCGCGCCGGCCGGCCAAGCCGCCACCGTGGCTCAAACCGCCGTCGCGGCCGCGCCCAGCAGCTCCGCGCAAACCACGGCGTCAGCCACCGCCGCATCAACCGCCGTGACCACCGCCAGCACGACAACCGCGGCGACCACAACGACCGCGACGACCACCACAGGCACGGGGGTCTTCGCCTGGCTGCAGGAGTTGTTCTATAACACCTACAGCAACTATCCCAGCGGTGGGCTCGGCCTCGGCCTGACCAACGCCAACTTGACGACAGTCCTCAAACAGACACTGCAGGCGTATTTCGGGACGGGCATCGGAAACTTCGGCTGGAGCATAGGTCAGCAGTTGACGTACGGCCAGGGAACAACAGCCGGTTCGGGCGGCGCCTGGTATGCAACGCCGGAATTTTCCAACCTCGCCGGGGGCTACGGCGCTGGACCGCTCTCAGCAGGTGTGGGCCAGGGCAGGGGCGTCGGAGGGCTGTCGGTGCCCCCGAGCTGGCATGGGGGTATTCATCAGATGGCGGCGACGACAACCGACACCAACGTCGACCTCGACATCGAAGAGAATTTCGACGAGAACGAGCTGGAACAGCTGGCGCTCGAGGACCCGGAACTGGCCAATGCCATCAACGCAACACCCCTCGCAGCAGCAGTTCAACCCGGGAGTTTGCCGGCAGCACTAGCGCCGCAGTCGAACGGTTTGCTCACCGGCGTGCCCATGGGGGCGAACTCTGCGGGCGGCGGCGGCGGCTTCGTCGTCCGCTACGGGTTCCGCCACGCCGTGATGCCGCGCCCACCATCTGCCGGATAGCCGGGTTGAGTCACATACGTTTTGCCGATCTTGCGCGGCGGGGAGGGCGGGTGCGGTGCACCCGCGGTTATCCGCGCGAAGATTTTTATGCGGCACCATCCAAAGGGCTGACGCGAGCGTAATGGCCGACGGCCTCGGGTGCGACCGCGTGCAGCGCTGTTCGCACAGGTAGCGCTACCGGGTGCGCCGACGCCTCGGCTGCCATCGTGACCTTGGTCCGGGGCGGAGGAACGCGAGATAGACGCGAATGTGCGGCCGCGCCGGCGGCGCGCAGCGCCATGCCCATCTACCGTCATCAACGAACAGCGCTCGAAATATCCAGACTATCAAGGTTATTCGGGAAGAAAGCGGATTTCGTTCGTGACGACGCAGCCGGAGAAGCTGGCATCCAGCGACGTGCAGGGTCTGGTGTCATTGGCGAGTGCCCCGACTGGTCCGGCAATCCCGACGACGCTGTGGTTCGCGCCCGGTAAGCGCTGTCTGCGCTGACGCCGGCTGAGTTTCGCCGCACGCGCCGGCGTGCATCGGGCGGCTAGCGCCTAGGGCGTTGGCGATTCGCTTGTTTGCCCCCCATGGGCAGCGCCGATTGGCACGCCGGCCAACGATCCAGTCAACGCGATCACGGCTTCCTGATGGAGGGGTTTGGTGTTGGATTTCGGGCTGTTACCGCCGGAGATCAATTCGGGTCGGATGTATTCCGGTCCGGGATCCGGGCCGTTGCTGGCTGCCGCGGAGGCCTGGGACGGTCTGGCCGCCGAACTGGGTTTCGCGTCGGCGGGTTACGGCTCGGCGATCAGCGAGTTGACCAGCGGCCCCTGGGTCGGCCCAACCTCGTTGGCGATGACGGCCGCGGTCACGCCGTATGTGGACTGGCTCGCCACCACCGCCGCACAAGCAGAACAGAGTGCCGACCAGGCCCGAGCAGCCGTCGCCGCCTACGAAGCCGCGTTCGCCATAACCGTGCCCCCGCCGGTGATCGCGGCCAACCGCGCGTTGTTGATGGCGTTGGTCGCGACCAACTTCTTCGGCCAAAACACCCCGGCCATCATGGCCACCGAAGCCCGCTACGCCGAGATGTGGGCCCAAGACGCCGCCGCCATGTACGGCTATGCCGGGGCCGCGGCGGCCGCCGCGCTGGTAACGCCGTTTGCCACCCCACCGCAAACCACCAACCAAGACGCGACCAGCTCGCAGGCCACCGCAGCGCAAACCACAGCGTCAGCCACCGCCGCATCGACCGCCATGACCACCGCCAGCACGACAACCACGGGACCCTTCGCCTGGCTGGAACAGTTGCTGCAAAACACCTACAGCAACTATCCCAGCGGTGTGCTCGGTGTCGGCCTGACCACCTCGAATTTGACGACATTCCTTCGCGACGTACAGGTCGCTCGGTTCTCGACAGGCCTGACTAACTTCTCTTTGAACATCACCCGACAGTTGACGTACGGGCAGGGAACCACAGCCGGTGCGAGCGGTGCCTGGTACGCGACGCCACAGTTTGCCCACCTCACCGGGGGCTACGGCGGCCGAGGGATCTCCGCAGGTGTGGGCCAGGGCAGGGGCGTCGGGGGGCTGAAGGTGCCCCGGAGTTGGCACGGGGGCATTCATCAGATGGCGGCGACAACGGATACCACTGATGCCGATTTCGATGAGAATTTCGACGAGGACGAGTTGGAGGAGCTGGAGCTCGAGAACCCGGAATTGGCCAACGCCAGTATCGGCGGGGCATCACATGATTTGCCCCTCGCAGCAGCTACACACGACTTACCCGGAGTCCCACCGCCGGATTCCAATGGCTTGCTTACCGGCGTACCCATTTCGAAGAACTCTGCGGGCCGCGGCGGCGGCTTCCTCGTCCGCTACGGGTTCCGCCACGCCGTCATGCCCCGACCACCATCCGCCGGATAGCAAAGGACGATCCGACCGCAGTGAACAAACCGTGGATACGTCACCGAGCTCGGCCGAAGTCCGCGCCGTCCCAACGCATTCAGTCCTGACAGGCGCCCCCACCGACGAACCTTTATCTGCGACAAGATTTTTATCCACCAGCGACAATGAGCGGCTTCGTCCGCCTAACGGCGAGGGGCCAACCAGCGGTGGCTTGACACCGTGTTCACGCAGATCGCCGCACGCCCGACGGGCAACCAAATTTACGATGAACACCTGATTTCAGCGGGTGAACAGTGGCCGTCCAGGCATGAACAATTGGCTTCGTCAGGGCGTTGTACAACCGAGACCATTTAACCTCGTAGCGACGGCCTTTCGAAGGTCATAGAAGCTCACGGTTATTGAGGAGGAGAGCCCGGATGTCGTTCGTGACCACGCAGCCGGAAGCACTGTCGGCAGCGTCCGGAAATCTGCAGGGGATCGGATCCGCGGTGAACGCCCAGAATGCCGCTGCCGCGGCCCCGACCACGGGGGTGGTTCCAGCTGCCGCGGACGAGGTGTCGGCGCTGACGGCGGCGCAGTTTGTCGCGCATGCTCAGCTGTACCAGGCAGTCAGCGCCCAGGCTGCGGCGATTCACGAGATGTTCGTGAACACGCTGAGCACCAGCGCCGGTTCGTATGCCGCGACCGAGGCCGCTAACGCCGCCGCGGCCGGCTAAGGGGAGAGTCCAGTGGTGGATTTTGGGGCGCTACCGCCTGAAGTCAACTCGGCGCGGATGTATTCCGGTCCGGGCTCGTCGTCGCTGCAGGCCGCCGCATCGGCCTGGAATGGGCTTGCCGCCGAATTGAGTTCGGCGGCAAGCGGCTACGACAAAGTGATCACCGAGCTGGCCAGCGATGAGTGGATGGGCCCGGCGTCGGCGTCGATGGCCAGCGCTGCGCAGCCGTATGTGTCGTGGATGAGCACGACCGCCACTCAGGCCGAGCAAGCGGCCACCCAGGCCAGGTTGGCCGCCGCCGCCTACGAACAGGCGTTTGCGGCGGTGGTGCCACCGCCGCTCATCGCGGCCAACCGTGCTGTGGCCGCCGAGGCGCTGCAGTACAACGTTTTCGGTCAGTACACCCCGTTGATCGCGCAACTCGAGGCGCAATACGGCGAGATGTGGGCCCAGGACTCCGCAGCCATGTACGCCTACGCCGGTCAGTCGGCGACTGCGGCCCAAGTAACGCCGTTCAGCTCGCCGGCGGTGACAACCGATCCGGCCGGGACGGCCGCTCAGGCCGCCGCGGTCACGTCGGCCGCGGGCACCTCAGGCGCCTCTGGCTCCCAGTCGATCCTGCAAGAGCTGACCTCGTCGCTGTCGACCTCGCTGCAAGGCCTCGCGCCGCCTGCATCGACGACGGCGGCCACCACGACCACGCTGACGCCGCTGGAAACGATTTGGAGCCTAATCTTTGGGACCAGCGTCCTGCCCACGAGTCTTTCGGCGTTGGTAACCGATTATTCGCCGTTCTCGGGCTTGTTCTACAACACCGAGGGTCTGCCCTACTTCAGCGTTGGTATGGGCAACTTCGGCGTTCAGATGGCCAAGACGTTGGGCCTCCTCAACGGGCCGGCCGGCGCCGCGGCCGGCGCCGGGTCCGGCGCCGCCACTGGCGGCTTAGGTGGGCTTGGCGGCATGCTTGGCGGCGGCGAGGGCGCGGGGGGAGTGGCCGCCCGGTTGGGCGGATCGGGTGCGCTCGGGGAATTGTCGGTTCCACCCTCGTGGGTCGGAAGCGCCCCGCTGGCAGCCCCGCACACCCCGTTGCCGATCAGTCACGTGAGCGCCGCTGGGGCTCCAGAGGGCGGAGGTGCCGGAAACCTGCTGGGCGGTATGCCACTGGCCGGTCCCGGTGGCGGGCACTTCGGCGGCGCAAGTCCCCGTTATGGGTTCAAACCCACGGTGATGTCACGCCCGCCGTTTGCCGGCTGATCACCATTCGTTCGGTCACGCCCACTGCGTTGTTTCCGGCGCGACTCCTCGTTGCGGCGTTCACTTCGTGAGTACCGCACCATCGGGGTGGACCAAGGTAAACATGCGGCATCGCGGGTATCGAACCCGTAGCCCAAACATGAACAGTTGGTATATCGCCCGAAGAGCAGGAGACGTATAGACGTGGGGGAGTAAGTTGCTACCGGGTGAACAACCGGGGGCCGGGGCAGGAGCAACACATGGCGCAACCTGTTGAGTCGACTGTTTCCCTGGCGTTGTCGCGGAGGCCCCGAAGTAGTCGCGAGCGGTGGGCTGCACCTGTCGAATACTCGACAGTCACCGACGCCCGTATATCGCCGAAAACCGTTAGCGGTCACCGGACTGCCCCTGCCGTCAGTGCGCTGCCGCGCCCGGTGCAGCCTGCCGAGGTAGCCCAGGCGCGGGTCTTCGAGAGGCTTCTGCAAGCGGAGTACGCCAACTTAGACGAACTCGCTCATCGCGTGGCGGGAGCTGTGGATCAACAGCCCGACCACGACGGCGATCCATCACCGTGGGACCTTATGCTGATCCGCGCGCGCATTGACGAAGTCCAGCACCTGCTCCAGGCGTTGCGGGGCCGGTTCCAGGATCCCGTCCCGGACTCTGACCGGTCATCCGTGTGAAATGACCTGTGTCCAAAGCTGATTGCTGTTAATCCTCTTCGATGATCAGCGCCATCTCAGGGCAGGCTGCCACCCCGTCGCGAGTCACCTGTTCGTCCTCGGGCCGGACGTGGTGTTCGTCGAGGATGGAGTAGCCGGACTCGTCGATGGGAAAAAGTTCCGGGTCGACCGCGTAGCACTGCGCATGCCCCACGCATTTGGACTGCTCGAGACGAACCTTCATCGGGCTGCACTCCCTCGACTGGACACGCGCCAATTGTACGAGACACTGTGGCCACCGGTCCTTGGCCGGGGACGGCGAGCTCGGCGATGACGCGATTGAGGGGCCGTGGGCCACTTACCATATTGACTGTCGCACGGTTGCCGAGGCGATGGCGACACTAGCGGACCAACAAGGAAGAACGCGTCTAATGAGCACCCTGAATGAAAGCCTGTACGGGGACTTTCACCTACCGCGGCTGGAATACTCCAGCTTGCCGATGAGCGCCGACCGTGGTGTCGGGTGGCAGGTTTTGCGGGATGCCGGGCCGGTGGTGTTCATGAACGGCTACTACTATCTCACCCGCCGCGAGGATGTGCTCGCAGCGTTGCGCAATCCTAAGGTCTTTTCATCGCGGTTGGCCCTTCAACCCCCGGGCAGTCCAATACCGGTTGTTCCACTGGCATTCGACCCGCCGGAACATACCCGGTACCGCAAAATCCTCCAGCCGTATTTCAGTCCGCACGGATTGAGTAAGTCGCGACCGGTAGTGCACCGCCACGCCGCTGACATGATCGAAGCCATCGCCACCCGGGGCGAATGCGAGGTGATGAAAGATCTGGCGAGCACGTATCCGTTTCAGGTGTTCCTCGACCTGTATGGTCTGCCATTGGCGGACCGCGACCGCCTGATCGCGTGGAAAGACTCCATCATCGCCGACAAACCTTATGCCGTCGAGGCTGATCTCGCCGCGGCCGGAGAGCTGTACCAATACCTTTCGGACGCGATCAAGCAGCGACGGGAAAACCCAGGCTCGGACATGTTGTCTCGAGTGATGACCGGTGAAGGCAATTTCACTGACCTTGAGCTGCTGGGCATGAGTCACCTATTGATCTTGGCCGGACTGGACACCGTGACCGCGGCGATCGGTTTCTCGCTGATGGAACTAGCGCGCAGACCGGAACTGCGCACCATGCTTCGCGATAATCCGAAGCAGATCCGGGTGTTCATTGAAGAGATCGTCCGGCTGGAACCGTCGGCGCCGGTGGCGCCGCGGGTACTTACCGAGACCGTCGTCGTCGGTGGTATGACGTTGCCCAAGGGCTCTTCGGTGCACCTCTGCATGGCCGCCGTAAACCGGGATGGCAGCGACTCGATCTCCACCGACGAGCTGGTCATGGACGGTAAGGTGCACCGACACTGGGGATTCGGCGGCGGACCTCATCGCTGCCTGGGTTCTCATTTGGCACGTATTGAGCTGACCGTGATCGTCGCAGAATGGCTCAAAAGAATCCCCGAATTCGAGTTGGTTCCCGGCTACGAGCCCGAAATCCGTTTCCCCAGTAAAACTTTCGCGCTCAAGAGTTTGCCGCTCCGATTCAGCTGACCTGCGCGCAAGGCAGCGATCAGCGGGTCGGAGTCGTGGTGGCCGGCGCAGGCGGAGTGATCGTCGGCGGGCTGGGCACTTCGACCCCCTGAGGTACTTCGCCGACGTGCTCGGCCACCGCCGGTATCTCTATCGTCGCACCTTGCTGGCCGCATTCGTCGCTGCTGACAGTGATCGTCATCGTACCGCGCAGCGCAGCATGTGCTTGCTGCAGCCAAATCACTTGCTTGGTAATCTGTTTGGCCGGTGTCCCGTCCGGTCCCACGCATGCGAAGGGCGTCGTCTCGGGTCGCGACTGCCAGGCGCCGTTGTGGAATTCGAGCACGACGGGCTTGTTGCCTCCGGTTGCGCTCAACTTTTGGTGGTCGGTTTCGTCAAGCAAGACGCCGGTCGCAACGCAGGACTTCGCGGTACACACGGTTCGGAAAGCCCACCAGGTGCTGACGTTTGGTGGTTGCGGGTCAGGGGTGCTGTTGTAGGTCTGCTCCTCGCGATTGACGTCGATGCGGTACGACCCGTCCAGCGCTTCTCCCGGAGCGGGAAAATCATGACTGCCGGTGGACGACGGTGCAGGCTTCGGAGCGGAGCTTCGGGTGGCTGTGAGGGGGCCGGCGGCATGAGGCGAGCCGGTGTCGTTCCCGCGGCCGATGATGACGCCGACCGCGACCAAGGCGACGCTGAGCGCGGCCGCTGCGACACCCAACCCAACAACCCAGGGCCACCGGCTGCGCCGGATCTGCGCGGGGTCGTTGGAGCCATCGACGCCGCTCGACTCGCTAATAGATTGATGATGCTGCGCGAGACGCCGGATTGTTTTGGCCCATGCCGGGAAGAAGGTCGATGGTGCCGAGGATGCCGGCCCACCCGCTGCGGACGGAATCTTGAGCGCGTCGTCGTCTTCGGGATAGTCGACGACGGCGAGGTAGGCCTCAGGACTGCGATCGCCGGTCCAGGCTCCGGCGCCGTGGCTCAGTGCATCGGCGAACGCGCGGCAGCTGCCGAACCGATCGCAGGGATTCTTGGCAAGCGCTACCGAGAAAGCAGCGTCTAGTCGCGCGACGTCCGGGCGCTGATCTCGCAGGCTTGGCGGCGGCGCGGTGAGATGTTGGCTGATCACCGCGACCGGGTTTGACTGCTGGAACGGCGGTGCGCCCGTGAGCAGGTAATACGCGGTGGCCGCCAGCGAATACTGATCCGCACGTCCGTCGATCTCTGAGCCGGTCAATTGCTCGGGTGCGGCATAGGCCACCGTTTCGCCGGTGAGTTCGGGCACCGAAGGCCCGTCAGGGTTACCAAGCTGCCGGGCTATTCCGAAGTCGGTGAGGAATACTTGTTGTTCACCGTCACCTGGGTTGGCGAACAGAATGTTGCCCGGTTTGACATTGCGGTGCAGCATTCCCCGGCCGTGGGCGTAGTCGAGCGCGTCGGCGAGGGCCGTCACGATCGCCAGCACCTCACCGGCGGGCAACCCGGTCGGAAACCGGCTTGCAATGAGCCGCGCGGCGTTGGTGCCGTTGACGTAGTCCATCGCGATCCACAGGCGCCCGTCAGACTCACCGCGGTACTCGACCCGGAGAATGTGGGGGTGATACAGGCTTGTGACGATCGGGGTCTCCCGCATGAACCTTTCGCGGAACGCGCGATCTTCAGTCAGCGAGGCTGACAAGACTTTCAAAGCGTTCCAATGCGGCAACCGCGGATGCTGGACGAGGTAGACGTCACCCATCTCGCCGCAGCCCAATAGGCGCAAGATGGTGTACCCAACAAAAGTCGCGCCGTTGGCGAACGGCATGCCGAGATCCTAACTGCCCCCATCAGTGGCCGGCAGTTCGAGAACGTTTGGTCACCCAAAATTCAGTGGCCGGTTGAATGGTCAGCCGACAAGCGCGAAACCAGCGCGGCCAATGGTTGCTGGACGCACTGCAACCAGCGCCGACCTTATCCGCGGCAAGATTTTTATATCTCACAAGGCCCGTTGTCGCGCCGCTTTCGGTGATCGGCCCGTGCGCCGCTCTTTGACCTGAAAACGTCGCCGAACCGAGATCACTGAATTTGCGCAGGTCACAGCCTACTTTTGGGCTCGGACCCGCCCTCTCGGAGCGCTCCTTGTTACTTACCTGTTACTCCGAATGAACAGTTGTTGCCGCCCGGTGAACACTTGCAAACATGCAGCTCCGGCAGCAGCGGACACGAGTACCCGCGTCTATCCTCATGCGAGGACGTAATGCTGAAAACGGCCGAGGAGGAAAGCTGGATGTCTTTTGTAACCACACAGCCTGAGGCGTTGTCGGCAGCGGCCGGCAACCTGCAGGGCATCGGCTCGGGAGTAAACGCGCAAAATGCGGCCGCGGCGGCCCCGACGACCGGCGTAGTACCTGCCGCAGCCGATGAGGTTTCGGCTCTGACTGCGGCCCAGTTCGTCGCACACGCTCAGCTTTATCAGGCGGTGAGTGCACAAGCCGCGGCAATCCACGAGATGTTCGTGAACACGCTGAGCACAAGTGCCGGTTCGTATGCGGCCACCGAGGTCGCCAACGCAGCCGCGGCGGGCTGAGCGCCGTCGATGATGTCCGTCGCACGGTGGCAGCCGGGTAACGGGAAAGGGGGGAACAGCCGTGTGTTCCGGGTCGGCGGTTACCTCGGGTAACCGGTCCGACTGTCACGCATAAGCCAGAAGTTCATCGCACTCCATCACTACTCAATCAAGGAGAAACTAAGTGCCTACGCGTTTTATGACCGACCCGCACGAGATGCGGGCGATGGCGGGCCGTTTTGACGTGCACGCCCAGACGGTGGAGGACGAGGCCCGCAAGATGTGGGCATCGAGCCAGAACATCGCCGGTGCGGGCTGGAGCGGTACGGCCCAGATGACGTCCTACGACACCATGGGCCAGATGAACCAGGCCTTCCGCAACATCGTCAACATGCTGCACGGCGTGCGCGACGGCTTGATCCGCGACGCCAACAACTACGAGACCCAAGAGCAGGCCTCGCAGCAAATCTTGAGCAGCTAACCGGGCTACAAGCGTAAACTTTCCCACGTCAGGAGGACAGATAGATGTCGATCAGCTACCAGTTCGGTGATGTCGACGCCCATGGCGCGCTCATCCGGGCCCAGGCCGCTTCGTTGGAGGCCGAGCACCAGTCCATCGTGCGCGATGTGCTGGCCGCCGGTGACTTCTGGGGCGGTTCGGGTTCGGTGGCCTGCCAGGAGTTCATCACCCAGTTGGGCCGTAACTTCCAGGTCATCTACGAGCAAGCCAACCAACACGGCCAGAAGGTGCAGACGGCGGGCAACAACATGTCGTCCACGGACAGCGCCGTGGGCTCCAGCTGGGCCTAAAAGTCAACCAATTGGCGCGGCAGCACACCGATCCAGGTGTGGTGCCGCGTCGTGCGGTAACTGAGCAGGACAAAATAAGAGAATAAGAGAGTAGTGATGGATCAAACCACCCGGACCGATATCACCGTCAACGTCGAAGGCTTCTGGATGCTGCAGGCGTTGCTGGATATTCGCCATGTCGCGCCCGAATTGCGTTGCCGGCCATTCGTTTCTACTGATTCGATGGACTGGCTGAACGAGCATCCGGGCATGGCGGTCATGCGCGAACAGGGCATCGTGACGGGCGAGACCGTCGAAGAGTCGATCGCGGCTCGCATGCGGGTATTGGCTGCGCCGGATCTCGAGGTCGTCGCACTGCTGTCCCGGGGCAAACTGCTCTACGGCGTCAAGGAAAAGGAAGAAGGCGCAGCAGACGAGCCGGTGGGCTCACGCGAGATTCCGGACAACGAGTTCCGTGTGCTTTTGGCCCGCCGTGGCGCCCACTGGGTCTCGGCCGTGCGCGTCGGCGACGAGATCACCGTCGATGACGTCTCAGTCGCAGACACCGCCTCGATCGCGGCGCTGGTGTTCGACGCGCTGGAGTCGATCCACCACGCCGACCCTGCGGCAATCAACGCAGTCAACGTGCCGCTGGAAGAGATGCTGGAGATTACGAAAGCTTGGCAGAGCTCCGGATTCAACGTGTTCTCTGGTGGCGATCTGCGGCGCCTTGGCATCAGCGCGGCGACGGTGGCCGCTCTCGGGCAGGCGCTGTCAGACCCGGCGGCTGAGGCTGCGGTCTACGCCAGGCAGTACAAGGACGACGCCAAGGGGCCCAGCGCCTCGGTGCTGTCGCTGAAGGACGGATCGGGCGGGCGCATCGCGATGTATCAGCAAGCACGTACCGCGGGGTCGAACGAGGCCTGGCTGGCCATCTGCCCGGCCACCCCGCAATTGGTCCAGGTCGGGGTAAAGACTGTTTTGGAGACCCTTCCCTACGGCGAGTGGAAAACGCATAGCAGAGTTTAACTAATCGTTACGCAAACACCGCGCATGCCAAGGATTTTCGGTGCAGCATTCACTCATGGTGCGGATGCCGGGAAAAACTTTATAATCTGCTCAACAATTGGGACGCGACGTCACAATTATCAATAGCGAGGCAAGACACATGGACCGAGAATTCGTCGACAGAGGGGTTACACAATGACTGCAGTAGCCGAGGCCCCACAGCCAGGTACAGAGGCAATCTCATCGCCTCAGTCCGTCGTGGTTGGCATCATCGCCGGCGAGGGCGCCCAAATCGGCGTGCTGCTAGACGCCAATGCCCCGGTGTCGGTGATGGTCGACCCGTTGCTCAAGGTCATCAACGTCCGTTTGCGCGAGCTGGGTCTGCCGGCACTGGAAGCCAAGCAGCGCGGCCGGTGGGCGTTATGCCTGGTTGACGGCACACCGTTGCGGGCCGCCCAGTCGCTGAGCGAGCAGGACATCTACGACGGCGACCGAGTGTGGCTGCGCTTCGTCGAAGACACCGAACACCGGTCCCAGGTCATCGAGCACATCTCGACGGCCGTGTCGGTGAACCTGAGCAAACGGTTCAGCGCAATCAACCCGTCGGTGGCCATCCAGGTCGGTGCGGTGATGGTCGCGGTCGGCGTGCTGCTGGGATCGGGTCTGCTGGGCTGGTTCCGCTTGCGACACGTCTCGTGGGTCCCGGCGCCCTACGCCGCGGTCATCGCGGTGCTGGTGATCTCGGTAGCGCTGCTGATCCTGGCGCGCGCCAAGACCGTACAAGACCGCCGCGCGGGCGACATCTTGATGTGGAGCGGACTGGCACCGCTTGCGGTGGCGGCGGCTGCTGCGCCCCCCGGTCCAATGGGCGCGCCGCACGCAGTGATGGGATTCGGGGTCGCTGGTGTCGGCGCGATGCTGGCCTTGCGGTTCACCGGCCGCCGAGTGGGTACTGGCACTGCGATCGTCACGATCTGCCTGGCCGCGACGTTGGCGAGCCTGGCCCGCATGGCATTCGGTACCGGCGCGGTGACGCTGTTGACCTGCATCCTGCTGGCCTGCGTGTTCGGCTACCACGGCGCTCCCGCGCTGTCCCGCTGGTTGTCCGGAATCCGGCTGCCGGTGTTCCCATCTGCCACCAGCCGCTGGGTGTTCGAGGCCCGGCCTGATCTGCCGACCACGGTGGTGCACCCAGCTGGCGGCGGCCGTCCGACCCTGGAGGGCCCCGCGTCGGTCCAAGAAGTTGTGCTGCGGGCCGAGCGGGCCCGGTCATTCCTCACCGGATTGCTGATCGGCCTCGGTGTGCTGACCATTGTGTCGCTGGCGGGCTTGTCCGATCCGCGTACGGAGAACAGTTGGCTGCCGCTGCTGCTGGCTGCTGCCACTGCCGGCTTCCTGATGCTGCGCGGTCGGTCCTACGTCGACCGTTGGCAGGCGATCATCCTGGCCGTGACCTCGGTGCTGATCGTCGCTGCGATTGTCATCCGGTACACGCTGGTGTTGTCCTCGGCGGCGGCGGTGTCGGCAGGCGTGGGCCTGGTGGTGCTCTTGCCTGCGGCTGGGCTGATAGCTGCGGCGGTGGTGCCCAACACCATCTACAGCCCGCTGTTCCGCAAACTCGTGGAGTGGGTGGAATACCTCTGCCTGATGCCGATCTTCCCGCTGGCATTGTGGTTGATGAATGTCTACGCAGCGATTCGTTACCGGTAATCGCGTGGCGATCGCAAACGCGGCAAAGCCGGGCGCGGCTCGCCGCATCAAATGGCGGCCGCTCCGCGCCGCTGCAGTGACTGCCACCACGCTCATCGTCGCCTCGGTAGCGTTGTCGGGGTCGCCGGCCTACGCGATCAGCCCGCCGGGGATCGACCCCGCCGCGGTGCCGCCTAACGATCCACCCGGGCCCGCACAGCCCATGAAACAGATTGCGTACTGCACGTCGGTTGGGGTAGTGCCGGGCACCGACTTTCGGGTGCAGCCAAAGTACATGGATATGCTCAACCTGCCGGAAGCATGGCGTTTCAGTCGTGGCGGCGGCGTCAAAGTCGCCGTCATCGACACCGGGGTGACTCCGCACCCGAGGTTGCCCAATCTGATTCCCGGCGGGGATTATGTGATGGCCGGTGGTGACGGGCTTTCCGACTGCGACGCACACGGCACGATCGTGGCGTCGATGATCGCTGCGGCACCAGCGACCGCTCCCGCGGCACCGGCACCGCGGCGACCGCCACCGGTTCCGACCAGGGAGCCACCGCCGCCAGCGCCGCCTCCGCAGACCATCAGTGTGGCGCCGCCGCCTCCACAGACGATCACGCTGGTCCCGGCGCCGCCGCCGGAGGAGCCAGGACCGCCGCCGCCATTCGGCGCTCCGCCACCACCCGGAGAGCCAAAAGCGCCCGGTGCCGCCAACCGCGGTCACGGCAAGACGGTGCTGCCCGGCTATTCCCGTGGCGGGCAAGTGGTTTCGGTCGACTACCCGCGACCGGCCGCGCCGCCGCTGGATCCACCTCCTCCGCCGCCGCCGCCCGATGCATTCACCGGGATAGCCCCCGACGTCGACCTGATCTCCATCCGCCAGTTCAGCGATGCATTTGGCCTCAAGGACCCGTACACCGGCGACCAGGATCCGCGAACCCGACAGAAGTCGGATGACATTCGGACCATGGCACGGGCGATCGTGCACGCGGCCGACATGGGCGCCGGGGTGATCAACATCTCCCAGGTGATGTGCATGAGTGCGCGCAACATCCTCGGCCAGCCCGACCTGGGGGCGGCGGTCCGCTACGCAGCGGTCGACAAAAACGCCGTCCTGGTCGCCGCTGCGGGCGACGTCAATCAGCGCGACTGCAAAGCAAATCCGCCCGTTGACCCGGTACACCCCAAGGATCCTCGCGACTGGAATGACGTGACCACGGTGGTCACACCTTCATGGTTCAGCGACTACGTCTTGACCGTCGGTGCAGTGGATTCCACGGGCAAGCCGATGGACAAGATGAGTGTGGCCGGGCCCTGGGTGTCGATCGCGGCACCTGGTACCGATATCGTCGGCCTTTCGCCGCGAGATGACAGCCTGATCAACGCGATCGAGGGTCCGGATAACTCACTGTTGGTGCCATCCGGCAGCAGCTTCTCGGCCGCGATAGTCTCCGGTGTGGCGGCCCTCGTGCGGGCGAAATATCCACAACTGTCGGCGCACCAGATCGTCAATCGGTTGATTCGCACCGCCAGGGCGCCTGCTCGCGGAGTGGACAACCAGGTGGGCTATGGGGTCGTCGACCCGGTTGCCGCGCTGACGTGGGACGTACCCGATGGGTCTGTCCTGCCCCAAGCTTCGATGGGGCCGCTGAGGCTGCCTCCGCCACCCCCTCCGCGCAACATGGTGCCGGTTTGGGTCGCCGCCGCTGGACTGGGTGGCGCGCTACTAGTAGCCGGCATGGTGTTCGGTGCAGCGATGTTGTTGCGAAAGAGTGGGAGACAGTAGTGAAGGCACAGCGCGAATACGGGCTCGCCCTGTCGTGGCCCCGGGTGACCGTGGTGTTTCTCATAGACGTTGCGCTACTGGTGATTGCGAGTCATTGCCCCGCCTCATGGCAGGCCGGTCACGCGGCCTTCTGGGTGGGCGTCGGTCTCGCGGTGATCGTGACGATCGTCGCTTTGGTCACCAACGGGGGAGTGCCTATCGCATCGGCGCCGATTGCGCGGGTGCGAAATTGGTACGCCGATCCAGAGGCACTGACGGTGGGCTGCACCCCGGCGATCGACCATCGTCGTCGCTTCAGCAAGGAAACGGTCGGGGTGCGTGAGTACGACGGCCAGCTGATAGCCGTCATCGCGGTCGAAGGTGCCGGCGAGGCGTCGGCGGGACGGCATCGCCATCGGGATGCCGGGCCGGCGAGCATGCCGCTCGAAGCGGTCATCGAGGCGCTGCGCCAGTTCGATGTCCGCCTGGACAGCGTCGACATCGTCTCGGTGGGAACGCGTCCGGGCGCCAACGGCGTGCGATCCGCGGTTCAGGATGATTTCGGCGGCGATCAGCGCCCGCTCGAAGAACGCAACACCTGGCTGGTGCTGCGGATGGATCCGCTGCACAACGTCCAGGCGGTGGCTGCCCGCGATTCGGTCGCCAGCACCTTGGCGGCGGCTACTGAGCGGCTGGCTCAACATCTCGACGGGCGAAACTGTGCGGCTCGGCCGCTGACCGCCGACGAGATCATCGACGTCGACGACGCTGTGCTGGCCGGGCTCCAACCGGCACACATTCGGCCGTTCTGGCGCTACCTCAAGACCCCCGACGGGTATGTGACCAGCTTCTGGGTGTCACCGTCCGACATCAGCACCGAGACGCTCGAGGAGCTGTGGCTGACCGATGCCGACGTCACCGTGACGACGATCCGCCTCATCGCGGACGGTCGTGAAGCCGATGTGGCGGCCTGGGTGCGCTACCACAGCAACCAGCGGCTGCGTAAAGAGACGTTCAGCGGGTTGAACCGGCTCACCGGGCGTCAGTTGGGCGCGGTAGCGGCGAGCCTGCCGGCGCCGACGTCGCGTCGGCCGCTGCCGATGCCAAGTCGGATACTTGACGACGGCGAGGGCATCTCGGTTCCGGTCTGTGCGGTATACCAGTAACAGTGAGTCACGCCGAAGCATCACGATGACCCGGCCGGGGGCCGGCGTAGCAGACGCCCGCAACGCGATGGTTGCGGGCCTGCTGGCGTCCGGCATTTCGGTCAACGGGCTGCAGCCGAGCCACAATCCGCAAGTGGCGCTGCAGATGTTCACCACAGCCAGCCGGCTCGACCCGGATATGTGCGACGCCTGGCTGGCACGGGTACTCGCCGGCGACCAGAGCATCGATGTGCTGACCGGCGCGTGGCAGGCCGTCAAGACATTCGGCTGGGAGATCCGCCGCCTGGGCTTGTCCGAGTTGGAGTTTCGTCCCGAGGTCTCCGACGGGATGTTCCTGAAGCTGGCGGTCACCAGCGTGGAGTCGCTGGCGGCCGCCTACGCGGCCGCCCTCACCGAAGCGAAACGCTTCGCGGAAGCGGCAGCGCTGCTGGATTCCACCGAGGCACGGCACCCGTTCGACGAGGAGTTGCTCAAGTACGTGCGGGGGCTGCTGTATTTCCGCACCGGCCGCTGGCCCGACGTCTTGACCCAGTTCCCGCCCGGGATCACCTGGCGCCACCCCGAGCTGAAGGCGGCTGGGGCGGCGATGGCGACGACGGCGCTGGCGTCGTTGGGAGTGTTCGAGGAGGCAACCCGTCGTGCGCAGGAGGCCATCGAGGTCGACCGGGTACCCGGTGCGGCCAACGTAGCGATGTACACCCAGGGCATGTGCCTGCGGCACCTGGGCCGCGAAGAGGAAGCCGTCGAGTGTTTACGCCGGGTGTACTCACGCGATGCCAAGTTCACCCCGGCCCGCGAGGCACTGGACAACCCCAATTATCGGCTGGTGCTGACCGACCCGGAAACCATTGAGGCCAGGACGGATCCGTGGGATCCGGACAGCGCGCCCACCCGCGAACAGGCCGAGGCCGCGCGCCACGCCGAGATGGCCAAAAAGTACTTGGACGAAGGTGATGCCGAGCTCAACGCGATGCTGGGCATGGAACAGGCCAAGCGGGAAATCAAGCTGATCAAGTCGACCACCAAAGTGAACCTCGCCCGCGCCAAGATGGGCCTGCCGGTGCCGGTGACGTCACGGCACACGTTGTTGTTGGGACCTCCCGGCACCGGGAAGACAACGGTGGCGCGCGCGTTCGCCAAGCAGCTGTGCGGTTTGACCGTGCTGCGCAAGCCGTTGGTGGTGGAGACAAGCCGGGCGAAGCTGCTCGGCCGCTACATGGCCGATGCGGAGAAGAACACCGAGGAGATGCTCGAGGAGGCGTGCGGGGGGGCCGTCTTCTTCGACGAGATGCACAACCTGCATGAGAGCGGCTACTCCACGGGCGACGCCTACGGCAACGCGATCATCAACACCCTGCTGCTCTACATGGAGAACCATCGCGACGAACTGGTGGTGTTCGGCGCCGGCTATGCCAAAGCGATGGACAAGATGCTGGAGGTCAACCAGGGTTTGCGACGCCGGTTCTCGACGGTGATCGAGTTCTACAGCTACAACCCGAAGGAACTGATCGCGCTGACCCAGTTGATGGGCCGCGAGAACGAAGATGTGATCACCGATGAGGCGGTCGACGTGCTGCTGCCGGCCTACACCAGGTTCTACGACGACGAGAACATCTCCAACGACGGCGACCTGATCCGCGGCATCGACGTGCTGGGCAATGCCGGATTTGTCCGCAACGTGGTGGAAAAGGCGCGCGATCACCGCAGCTTCCGCCTCGACGACGAGGACCTCGACGCGGTGTTGTCGGCTGAGGTCGACGAGTTCAGCGATGACCAATTACGCCGGTTCAAGGAACTGACCCGCGACGATCTGGCCGAGGGACTCAGCGCGGCAGTGGCAGAGAAAAAGTCCGACTAGCCGGTTGCCAGACCGCGTGCCACTTCGCGGGCCCTCAGTTAATGCTTCCCGCCGGGAACGGCGTGGTGAGCCGCGCCGGTGCCGCGAAGCAGCAATTTACCGTTAATAGGCCGAGTGTTGCATTGACGGGTAGTGACTCCGCTGCGACGATGACTTTACAAACATGTAACAAGCACCTCGCTAGGTGAGGCGTCTGCACGGATATAGGCCACTGACCTCGAACGTCGAAAGACGCCCAGGGTCAGGACAGCTCTTCCCGGGTTAAGGGTTGAGCCCAAGTGGCTTCCGGTTTAGCCGGATACGCCGTGTGGTGCCAAAGCTCCGGCGAGAGGGGTGCCACCCGACGGTTGTTCGGGCGATCCACTTCTCTTAGCGGCACGGCGAGTGCGCTGGGCCGGAGGAGGTGGGCAGAGACGACTTTCACTGATAGTTCTGCTCAGAACTATCCAAGATCGATGACCGTTTTCCTCCGATCCGGTCACGGCAGCGACTCCGCGAACTAGACCGGTTTGCCGAGGCCCGTCTCCGGGTCGGACTTTTCGTTAAGGAGAAGTCCATGTCATTCGTAACTACGCAGCCCGACTCGTTGTCGGCTGCGGCCGCCGACCTGCAGGGGGTTGGTGCGGATCTGACCGCCCATAACTCGGCAGCAGTCGGCCCGACAACCGGGGTGAGTCCTGCTGCGGCCGATGAAGTGTCGGCGCTGACGGCGGCGCAATTCAGCGCGCATGCCCAGCTGTATCAAGCGGTCAGCGCTCAAGCCGCTGCGATTCACGAAATGTTCGTATCGACCCTGAGCACCAGCGCCGAGTCGTACGCGGCTACCGAAGCCGCCAATGCGGTCGCTGCGGGATAAGGGGGGCTGCTGCAATGGATTTCGGAGCATTTCCACCAGAGATCAACTCCGCTCGCATCTACGCCGGTCCTGGTTCGGGGCCCATCCTGGCCGCCGCGTCCGCATGGGACGTGCTGGCCGCCGAGCTGGGTTCCGCTGCGTCCACCTATTCCTCGGTAGTGAACAGTCTGGCCGAGGGGTCCTGGCTGGGACCGGCGTCGGCATCGATGGCGGCCGCGGCCACACCGTACGTGGACTGGATGAGCACGACGGCCACCCAGGCCGAGGAGACGGGTTACCAGGCCAGGGCGGCCGCGGCTGCGTTCGAGGCCGCGTTCGCGATGACGGTGCCACCGGCGGAAGTCGCCGCCAACCGTGCACAGTTGGCAGCGTTGGTGGCGACGAATGTTATAGGTCAGAACACGCCGGCGATCGCAGCCACCGAGGCTCTCTACGGAGAGATGTGGGCCCAGGATGCGGCGGCCATGTACGGCTACGCCGGATCTTCGGCGGCCGCCGCGACGGTGACACCGTTCGGGTCGCCGCCGGAGACCACCAACGCGGCCGGAGCTGCCAGCCAAGGCGGCGCGGTTGCCCAAGCCGCCGGCACGTCGTCGAGCGCGGGTGTGCAGTCGACGCTGTCGCAGGTGGTGTCGTCGCTTCCCAACGCCCTGCAGAGCATGGCAGCGCCGACGGCCGGGGTGAATCCCTTTGCGCCGGGAACGAATACGGCCACCACCGGGATCGCCGGGTTCTTGAACATGCTCGACGGGGAGACCAAGTCGGCCTTCGGGAGCTTCATAAGCTCCGGGTATTCGAACGGGGTCCTCTCGGGCAACTGGTTCAACCCAGCCAGCATCAGCCCGGCCGTGACAAGCGCATTCGGTGACATCGGGTTCTTGGCGGTGGCCGGTCAGGGCTTTGGCGGCCTCAATCCTGCTCTGTTGCAAGGGGTCACCGCGCCGTCGGCGATCGGCGCGGCGAGCCACGTCGGTTCGTTGGCCGGCGCACTCGGATCACCGAGCCTGGGCGGATCGGCGGTATCGGCCGGTGTGGGCCACGCGACCCTGGTCGGGGCGATGTCGGTTCCGCCGAGTTGGGCCGCCGCCGCACCTCCTGGGACCAGCGCCCCGCTAATGGCGTCGTCGTCGGGCGGTTGGGCCATCGCGCCCGGCGCGGGGACTGAGATGACCGCAATGCCGGGCGTGCCCGGTATGCCCGGCGTGCCGATGGGCGCCTCCGGCGGCCGCGGCTTCGGCTTTGCCGCTCCCCGCTACGGGTTCCGTCCCACCGTGGTGGCGCATTCACCGGCCGCCGGATAGCGGAAAGGAGCTACGCCGTGGTCTTCAGGCCCACGATGACAGGCACCAAACGCCGAAACTGGCGCCGAACCCAACGTGGTCGTCCACCTTGTCTCGAACCTGATTCGCGCCAATTCCGCCCAGAAACTGCGAGTGACGTTCGACAACAAACGGCAACATTTCGACTGTCAGAATCCGCGCAGCGAACCAATTCGCCGGCGCGAGATTCCGGCGTGATCGACCCACAGCCACAACAGATTTCGAATGCCGACGAGAGTCCATCCAACATACTTACCCCGCCGGCACTGACGCAGAGTCGACGAGCATCTTCGCGCGTCGGGTTGACTCCTGCCGCCCATGGTGGAACACTTGCATCTGCAAGCACCTCGCTAGGTGAGGCGTCTGCACGGATATAGGCCACTGACCTCGAACGTCGAAAGACGCCCAGGGTCAGGACAGCTCCTCCCGGGTTAAGGGTTGAGCCCAAGTGGCTTCCGGCTC
>Ga0335075_10000324_pt1 | contig 85952 bp, 73 predicted proteins | sample Lox_Sample_24_FD_206723 | JGI IMG/M metagenome (GOLD analysis project Ga0335075, IMG submission 206723) | Soil microbial communities from Loxahatchee National Wildlife Refuge, Florida, United States - Lox_Sample_2.4 | ecosystem: Environmental > Terrestrial > Soil > Wetlands | place: USA... | reverse complement strand
GCTCACGGGGATTGCCCTGCTGGCCTGTTATATTCCGGCGCGGCGTGCGACGCGCGTGGAACCGATGCAGGCGCTGCGGATGGAGTAAGTCCCTTGACACGGCTTGATTCGGTACGCGATGCTAAAGTGCAGGCGTTCAGGCGGCCCCTGTGGGGGTGTGTCCGGGAGCCGAAAAGGAAGCAGCAGGCGCTGTTCGAAGCCCGACCGGTGAAAGAATCACCCTTTAACCTTGGGCCTTTCCTCAAGACATTTTGATGCAAGGGGCGCGAATTTACTTGATTTCGGTTCGCCCAAAAAGGATTGTGTGTTGACGACGCTACTTCTGGCTGCTCCGGCTGGCGGGTTCTTTTCGGGGGGCTTGGTCTCGCTGCTCCCGTTTGTGCTGATTATTGGTGTGTTCTACCTGCTTTTGATTCGTCCAAATCAGAAACGGCAGCAGCAGTGGCAGGAGATGCTGGGCAAGCTGAAGACGGGCGACAAGATTACGACCAGCGGCGGAATACGCGGCACAATTCTGGCGATCAAGGACGACACGATCCAGCTGCGGGTGGCACCGGACAATATCCGAATTGAAGTGGTCAAAAGCGCGATCGCTTCTGTAATAACCGACGAGGCGGCCAAGTAGCGAGAACCACGATAACCATGCGTAAGAATCTCACTCAAAAAACAATTCTGATTATTGCCGTGCTGGCGGTTTGCGTGCTCGGCATTACAGGCATTCCCGGCGGCTTCTCTGTGGCGGCGCTGAAGCAGTCGATTTTGAACCGTATCCAGCTGGGGCTTGACCTGAAGGGCGGCACGCACCTGGTGCTGCAGGTAATGGTGAACGAGGCCGTGGGCACGACGACGGACAGCGACGCGGAGCATATCAAGGAAGCGCTACAGCAGAACGGGATCACGTTCAGCTCCGTGCTGAAACCGGACGCGAAGAACCATCCTGAGGTGATCCAGATTAACGGGGTTTCTCTTGATCAGGGCAACAGCCTGCGCAGCCTGCTGGAGGGCCAGTACGGCCAGGAGTACGACATGAACTCCAATGCCGCCGGAACGACGTGGACGCTTACGATGAAGCCGAGCGCGATCGCGGACATCAGGAGCCGCGCGCTCACGCAATCGATCGAGGTGATTCGCACGCGCGTGGACTCACTGGGCGTGACTGAGCCGGTGGTGCAGGAGTACAACCTGGGCAGCGACCAGATTCTGGTGGAGCTGCCGGGCATTGATGATTTTTCGCGTGTGCGGAGCGTGATTCAGTCGACAGCGCGCCTTGAGCTGCACCTTGTGCTGGGTGGCCCGTATACGAGCCAGCAGGATGCCCTGAACCAACTGGGCGGCAGTGTTCCGTATGACGCGAAGCTGGTGCAGACGGCACCGGGGGTAAACCCCTCGGGATGGTATGAGATTCGAGCGGCTGCCGAGGTGGGCGGCACGGACATTCGCAGCGCCCGTGTAAGCACGAATCCAAACACGAACGAGCCGGAAGTTGACTTCTACCTGACGACGGCCGCTGGCGACCACTTTGCACAGTTCACGGCGGCGAACAAGGGCAAGCCACTGGGAATTGTCCTGGACAACAAGATTCGTGAAGTGGCGAACATCGAAGGGCAGATCCGCGATCAGGGCGAGATCAGCGGTGGCTCTATGACGGCGCAGGACGCCAGCGATCTGGCGATGTTGTTGAACACGGGCTCGCTTCCGGCCTCGCTGCACTACCTGCAGGAGAGCACGATCGGGCCGTCGCTGGGCGCGGACTCGATCCGGCAGGGCGTGACGGCTGCGATCATGGGCATGCTGGCGGTGCTGATCTTCATGCTCATCTACTACAAGGGAGCGGGGATCAACGCCGACCTGGCGCTCATTCTGAACCTGGTGATCCTGCTTGGGTTCATGGGCTATACGGGCTCGGTGCTGACGTTGCCCGGCATTGCGGGTGTGATCCTGACAGTCGGCATGGGCGTGGACTCGAACGTGCTCATTTTCGAGCGCATCCGTGAAGAGCTGCGCGCGGGCAAGAGTCCGGCGGCGGCGGTGGACCAGGGATTTTCGCATGCGTGGACGACGATTCTGGACACGCACGTGACGACGGTTGTTTCGGCGGCGATTCTATTCCTGTTCGGAACTGGGCCGGTGAAGGGATTTGCCGTGACGCTGACGGCTGGTCTCTGCGCGAACCTGTTTACGGCGGTGTTTGTATCACGCGTGATCTTTGATGCGCACCTGAACAAGAAGCTGCGGGGCGAGCCGATTTCAATTTAGGGACCGGCCCCTCGGCTTCGCTCGGGTCATGATCCAGGCAGCCGCGCTTCGCGCCTGGTGTGAGACGGTCAAGGGTTTCAGCAAGTTTTTAGAAAGTTTCGGGGCGGACGCCCCTGAGGAAACGAATTCGTGGAATTTTTTGGACAACCAAAGGTCGACTGGCTGGGGAAGAAGTGGTATTTCCTTGCGTTTTCGCTGATCTTCAGCGTGTCCGGGGTACTCTCGCTTCTGTTTTGGCATCACCTGCCGCTGGACGTGGACTTTACGGGCGGCACGGTGATCCGGGTGAAGTTTGCTCAGGCGCCGGACTACGGAAAGCTTCGTGCAGCGGTAGAGAAGGCCGGACTGAAAGATGCTCCGGTGGTGAGATACGGCCCGGCGGCCAACCATGAGGTCATATTTACGCTCCCCGAAAAGAAGACGAGCGAGTCAGCGCTGGATGCGGGCCGTGCGGCGATTGTTTCTGCCCTGACGAACAGCTACTCTGAGTCCGGCAAGGCAAACCAGGGCGCAGGCAAGCTGGACATGGACAACGTGAGCCGCAGCGCTCTGGCAGCCTGGCTGGAGCAGAAGGATCCTGAACATCTGGGCGTGGGCGACAACGCGACCGCGCGTTATACGCAGCAGGCGAACGCGATCGTTGACTATCGGGACAGGGAGCACAGCGGCATTATCGACAACATAGGCGACCTTGCCGGAGTGGTCGATCCGGCGGTGCTGAACGAGCTGAAGCAGGACACATATCTTTCAGGCTTCAGTATTCGGAATGTGGAGATCGTGGGGCCGCAGGTGGGCGCGCAGCTGCGGCACCAGGCGCTGGCAGCCACGCTTTACTCCCTGGCTGGAATGTTGATTTATCTGTGGTTCCGGTTTGAGCTGATTTACGGTGTGGCAGCGGTGGTAGCGGTGTTCCATGACACGATCATTACGGTGGGCGCTTTCTCGTTGAAGAATCAGGAGATTTCGCTAACGGTGATTGCGGCCATTTTGACACTGATCGGCTACTCGATGAACGACACAATCGTGGTGTTTGACCGCATTCGCGAAAACCTGCGCATGAGCCGCCGCGAGCCACTGGCAGATTTGGTAAACCGGAGCATAAACCAGACGCTTAGCCGGACGGTCCTGACCTCGGGCTTGACATTCCTGACCGTACTCTCGTTGTATATCTTCGGCGGCGAGGTCCTGCGCGGATTTTCCTTTGCCCTTGTCGTTGGTATATTAATCGGAACCTATTCTTCGATTGCGGTGGCGGCGCCGATGTTGGTGGCATATCAGGACTGGCGCGCGCGGCGCGGCAAGAGCACAGCGCTACCGGTGGGGAGGCGTTCAAAGGTGTAATTCCTGTGCGCAGCACGAAAGGGACGAGCTTTCGCGTTGCGGCCAGATTGTGATAGAAGGAATCACTCCTCTTTTTCACCAGCGAGGCGGGGTGCCGGCTGGGAATAAAAAAGAAGCTGAATCGGGAACAAAATCTCATCACTGTGGTGTCTATAGGTGGTAATAACGTTTTGCGAGTCAGAGGTAGGCCATGTTTGAAGATGCGCTGATGGAATCGGGCGGCAGGATCAAAACCAAGAGTAAGTACTTCGTCTGGGTCGGAATCATTCTGAACGGTGCAATCATCGCGACGATGATTCTGATTCCGCTGATTTATCCTGAGGCACTGCCGACTGCAGCCCTAACCACGCTGCTGGTTGCCCCGCCACCGCCGCCACCGCCGCCACCGCCTCCTCCACCGCAGGTGCATATGCAGAGGGTGGTGTCACAGATCATCAACAACCAGCTGACCGCCCCGACAAAAATTCCAAAGAAAGTCAGCATGGTGAAGCAGGAAGCTGCTCCGCCGAGCATGGCTGGCGTGGCCGGGATGGACGGGATGTCGGGCGGAAGCGCTAACGGCGTGATGGGTGGAATTCTGGGTGGACTCGGCCAAGGCGCGCCCGAGGTCAAGGCAGCACCCCCAAAGCGTATTGCGGTGTCAGCGGGCGTGATTGCCGGTAACAGGATTGGCGGTGAAGAGATCCGCTACCCCCCGATTGCAAAGGCTGCGCACATTCAGGGAACCGTGGTGCTGCAGGCGATGATTTCGAGGGAAGGCACGATCCAGGATCTGCGCGTGCTGAGCGGACCGCCGATGTTGCAGCAAGCCGCGATTGAAGCTGTAAGGACCTGGCGTTACAGACCCTACCTGCTGAACGGTCAGCCGGTGGAGGTGGAGACCCAGATCAACGTTGTGTTTAGCCTCGGCGGCTGATGCCCGAATTGTGCTTCGCCCGGCGAAGTGCAGTTTGCAGCCGCTACGTATTGTGAATTCCCAAGCAGTAACTCCCTAGGAGGAAAGATTCAAGTGATTCTCGCTCATCTTCACCAACTCGTTGCCCACACTTCCAGTATGGGCTTCTTTCAGGACGATCAATCCGTCGGCTTCGGCCCCATGGCCCTCTGGGCCCAGATGGGCTGGCTGGCCCGCGGCGTTGTATTCGTCCTGTTCATCATGTCGATCTGGTCACTGGCAGTCATGATCGACCGTTATCTCTACTTCGCGGCAGCCCGCAAGCAGTCGCGCGAGTTCGCACCCCGCGTTGCTGGCGCTCTGAAAGAGGGCAAGCTGGACGAAGCGGTCAAGGTTGCGGATCGGAACAAGAAGTCGCACCTGGCAGAGGTTGTGACTTCGGGCCTTCAGGAGTTCCGCAATTACGGCAGCGGCGGTGCGGTTACGGCGGAGCAGATCGAGTCCTCGAAACGGGCGCTTGAGCGTGCTGAAGCGATTGTGCACGCGAAGCTGAAGCGCGGTCTTGGCGGCTTGGCCACGATCGGCTCAACGGCTCCCTTCGTCGGACTGTTCGGAACGGTTGCCGGTATTCTGAAGGCGTTCGGACAAATCGCAGCACAGCACACGACAAGCATTTCGACGATTGCCGGCGGTATTTCCGAAGCTCTGGTGACGACGGCCATCGGGCTGGTTGTGGCCATTCCGGCGGTGTGGGCGTTCAACTACTTCACCAACAAGGTGGAGGCGTTCGACGTCGAGATGGACAACTCGTCGAGTGAGCTGATCGATTACTTCATCAAGCAGAGCCGCCGGTAACCGGCTCACTGCAGCGGAATTCACAACGCCGGGAGTGGGGCAGGCATGGCCCATTCCGCTCCCGGCGCAGGCTCTCCCAAGCTTTGAGCGCGGAACCGCAACTACGGAGTAAAGAATGGCACTTGCAAAGAGAGACGAAGGCAGCAAGGTAAACTCCAACATCAACGTGACCCCGATGGTGGACGTGATGCTGGTACTGCTGATCATCTTCATGGTTATCACTCCGCTGGCCGAGCAGAAGGTGAATGTGGACCTCGCGCAGACTGAGAGCGCTGTGGCCATGGACAATGCCAGCAAACAAGACGCAGTGGTGGTCGCCGTTACACGCGACAGCAAGGTCTATCTGGGGCAAGACCAGGTGACTATGGACACACTGGGTTCCAAAGTGGCCGACTTGCTGCAGAACAAGATGGACAAGACTGTGTATTTCCGCGCCGATGCGCGCGCGCACTACGGTACTGTGGAAGACGCGATTGACGCAGTCCGCACGGCGGGCGTGGAAGACGTGGGTCTGCTGACTGAGAACAAGCAGAACAACGAGCCTCCCTCGGGCGGCGCAGGCGAATAGCCGGAATTTTTTTGATGCCGGCCTGCTAAAGGACGGCGACGAGGTATTGACCTATGGCAATGAGTGTGGGTGGCGGCGGCGGACTAAACGCAGACATGAACGTGACACCGCTGATTGACGTACTGCTAGTGCTGCTAATCATCTTTATGGCGATCGTGCCGGTCACGCCGAAGGGCCTGGACGCTCTGGTGCCACAGCCCCCGAAGAACAAGACGGCGCAGCCGAACCAGCAGACGGTGGTGCTACAGATTCTGGGCGGCGCGAATGGGCTGCCCAGCTACAAGATCAACCAGGATGACGTGCCCGTCAACCAGCTGCGAACGAGGCTGGATGCGATCTACTCGATCCGCGCGGAGAAGGTGATCTTCATTCAGGGAGATCCGAACCTGAACTTCCAGACGGTCGCGCAGGCGATCGACATCGCGCACGCCGTGGGCGTCGACCACATAGGGTTGATCACGCCGAAGATTGCGGCGGGCGAGTAAGAGCTGAAACGGCGCGGACTGATCGACACTGACCGCGCCGAAACTTTGTGGTTTGAGCGGCACAAGGTTGCAGAGCCGGGCAGACCGAGTACAATTACCGCGCGGGAGAACTTGACTTCCAGGCGGGCGTGAGGCATCCCGGCGAGTGGGCATGTCCGGCGATCGAAGGAGAACAAAGACAGAATGAACCGAATTGCACGCTTTCCGGTGATGACCGCAGCAACGCTGACGTTGCTGATTTCTGTGACCGGCTGCCAGAAACTCAAGGCCCGCGATCAGTTGAACAAGGGAGTCGAGGCGTACAAGAGCGCGAAGTACGAGGAAGCGATCGACCACTTTGAGCAAGCGGTAAACGACGACCCCAAGCTTCCGATGGCCCGCGCCTACCTGGCGACCGCGTATGCGCAGCAGGTCGTTCCTGACCTGAAGACGCCGGAGAACCTGAAGATGGCGAACCTGGCCGTTGAGAACTTCAAGAAGGTGCTGGTGGAAAGCCCAGACAACGTGAATGCGATGAAGGGTATTGCGAGCATCTACTTCAACGTTGACGATTACGATAATGCCAAGAAGTGGCAGCAGAAGGTGTTGCAAGTTGATCCGAATGACGCCGAGGCGGCATATACGATCGGCAGCATCGACTGGCGCGAGGCATATCGCAATGCTGTAAAGGAATTGAGGACGGTCGGCATGAACGACGACGGCGAAGGTAACGTCAAGATGCCGAAGAAAGTCTGTGAGGCGATTATCCAGGACAATACGCCGCTGGTGAACGAGGGCATCCAATTCCTCCAGAAGGCCGTTCAGATTCGCCCGAATTACGACGACGCAATGGTTTATCTCCAGCTGATGTATCGCCGCCAGGCTGATTTTGCCTGCGGGAACAAGGACCAGCTGAAGGACACAATGGCCCTTGTGGATCAATGGAGCTCGAAGGCCATGGCAACCCGCAAGGCCAATGAAGAGCTGAAGAACAAGCAAGCCGCTGGTGGCGTGACCATGCAGTAGTCTGGACTGAAATACACAAAGAGCCTCTGCATTGGCAGAGGCTCTTTTGTTTTCGGGTGGAGCGCGAAGCTCCACATATAATCACAGCATGAAGCAAGCGCTGAAGAGTGGCCGCGTTGCCGCAAACAGCTTCCGAGCCAAGGCGCTGGTGGGAGTTGTGATGGGCAGCAAGAGCGATTACGAGGTCCTGGCTCCCGCGATTGAAATTCTCAAAACATTCGGAATCCCGCATGAGGCGCGGGTGGTTTCCGCGCATCGCACGCCGGACTGGTTGTTCGAATATGCCGAGACGGCGGAGCAGCGCGGGCTACGCGTGATTATTGCCGGAGCCGGCGGGGCGGCGCATCTACCGGGCATGCTGGCGGCGAAGACGCTGGTTCCGGTGCTTGGTGTACCTGTTCCCGCGACGATGCTGAACGGGATTGATTCCCTGCTCTCGATTGTGCAGATGCCGAAGGGAGTTCCGGTGGGAACGCTGGCTATCGGGAAGCCGGGCGCAGCGAATGCGGGGCTGTTCGCGGCGGAGATTCTGGCGACGACGGATGCGGAATTGCGCGAGAAGCTGCGCAGGTGGCGCAAGGAGCGCAGCCAGGAAGTGCTTGCACAGGAGCTGGACTCGCAGGATTTGGGCCAATGAGCGGTGAGACGAAGTCTCAGTCTCAAGGCGTGCTGCTTCCGGGGTCGACCATTGGAATTCTAGGCGGGGGTCAGCTTGGGCGTATGACGGCGATGGCGGCGCGCGGGTTTGGGTATCGCGTGCAGGTGATGGATCCTGACCCTTCGTGTCCGGCGAGGTTTGTGGTGGACGCGTGCTTTGAGGGCGGGTGGAATGATGCGCGCGCGGCGGCGGACCTGGCGCGCGGCTCGGACGTGGTGACGCTGGAGATTGAGCAAGTGTCCATTGAGTGCCTGGAGGCAGCCGCAAAGTATGTGCCGGTGCGCCCGGGCGCAGGCGTGCTGCGGATGATTCAGGACCGGATTCGGCAGAAGAACTGGATTCGCGAGCACGGGTTTCCGCTGGGGGAGTATCGCGCGATTGAGAGTGAGGTTGATCTTGAAAAAGCTGTGGAGGAGATTGGGCCGAAGCTGTTTGTGAAGAGCGCGCAGGGCGGATACGACGGGCGCAGCCAGGTGAAGCTGGGATTTACGGATGCAACAACGTCTGCAAGTGTGAGTGCGGCTGAGGCGTGGAAGTTGCTGGGCGAGAAGCCTTGTGTGGCGGAGAAGGCAGTTGATCTTGAGAAAGAGATTTCGGTTATGGTGGCACGTGCGCCGAATGGCGAGACGAAGAGTTTTGCGAGCGCACTGAATCACCATGAGAGCCAGATCCTGGCCTGGAGCGTACTGCCGTCGTCAATCGAGCCCGAGTTGGAACGGGACGCGCAGCGGATTGCGTGCGGGATTGCGGATGCGGTGCGTCTGGAGGGGCTGCTGGCGGTAGAGATGTTTGTGACGAAAGACGGGAAGCTGCTGGTGAACGAGATGGCTCCGAGGCCGCACAACAGCTACCATGCGAGCGAGCGGGCGTGCGTAACGAGCCAGTTTGAGCAGGCGGTGCGGGCCGTGTGCAATTTGCCGCTGGGAGATGTCTCGATTGTGCAGCCTGCGGCGATTGCGAATCTGCTGGGCGATTTGTGGATTGATGATGATGGGCAGCGGCGCGAGCCGCGGTTTGACAAGGCGCTGGCGGTGCCGGGCGTGAGGCTGCATCTGTACGAGAAGCACTCACCGCGTCGCGGGCGGAAGATGGGGCATCTGTCGGCGGTGGGCGCGACTCCGGATGAGGCGGTGCAGCGGGTGCTGGAGGCGGAGAAGCAGTTATAAGGCCGCCAGCTAAAAGCCGGTCAGTCGATAAAGCGGTCAGTTAAGAAGCGGTCAGCGGGGGCTTGTCGTCCTCGCTTTCGGTGGTCGAACAATCGGAATCCACATGCCGAATTTTGCGGCCATCGGGTTAGGAACCCAAACATCCGAAATACGCGGTCCCCTGCGAATCTGTCAAGGTTGATGGTTTGATGCTGGGCGATTTTACGTAAAGCGAAAGCATCCCCGACGACATGCACGTTCATCGGGATCCATCCTCAATTGCCACTGTGTAACCAAAAAGTTAACTGGCAGACTATTAGAATCGCATTCCTCATCTCTGGCGATTCTGGTATCGCAGCTCGTACATTTCCTTCGCTTCCGGGACATATTCACCGAACATGGTCCAAAGATAGTCGGCGGATTGTGCATTGCCGAGCTTGCAGTGGGTGTCGATTTCGGTCGCGACCGCGAGCACGATCACTGCCATTACTCCGATTGCGTGTCCTCGAAATTGAGGCAGAAAGCGGTCGTCAACCATCTGCTTCGCTTCGCCCCCGACATCGTTCGCGACGAGTACTGGCCAGACCCTCAATAGGCCCGCGAAGCTCAAGTGCGACTGCGCCGAAAGCTCACTGTACACCCACTTATCGAGGTACCGCAGGTAGTCCCGGCTCTTGGTCTGTTCGTTCTTCAGCTTGAATGGGTGTTTCCAATAGGGGATCAACTTCGGATCCTTTACTTCTTCCTTCGTTATCTGCATGTCTTCGACAATCTTCTTAAGTTCATCGTCGACGATGTTGAAGTAATCCCTCCATTCGCTTTCACCCGAGAAGCTCGTCTTATACAGATGTTGCATGTCGCGAAGCTCGCGGTATCCGGCACGCTGATATGCGTTCGCCCTTGGCACGAGTTCATCGAGCATGTACACGATGGTGCAGAGAATATCAACTAGTTGCCGATTGACCGTCGGGACTACGAGAACGTATTTAAGGTCGCGCTTTGAGTCTTCCGGCGTGTCGGCCGCCAAATATCGCATCGCGCAGTACGAGTTGTTTGCAAAATTCAAGAACACGCGGAGCAGAGAAAAACAGCGCTCCATCGCGCGATGCCCGCGGTGGAACGACTCCTGCGCTCTTCTTTCGAGATCTCGGTTGACATTGAGGAGAAAGCCATCGAGCTTGTTGTTGACAAGGCCGAAATCAAATCCCCTAAGGGGCTTGAGCGGAATCTGTCCTGGCCTTTTCTTTGATCGTGGCATACCCTCACACCGATGGACAAAAAGAGTCATGCAGATAGTAGCTTCCAGAATACCTGACAACTGATAAGTACTCCTAAGTCGGCAGGGCTTCAGTTATCGGCTACTGCTCAGTCGCAGGTTTGCGCTGTCAGGCCGACGCGCTTGTTGTTGAGCTTAGGTCGGGTTTTCGGGTGCCTGTGACGTTGCTTGTTCTGGATGGATGTGGGTCTGTGGATTCAAACCCACTCGCTGGCAGCTTGCCCGTTCTGATGACCGGTTATAGAAAAACGCAAAGGGCAGGCTTGAAGCCTGCCCTTTGACGTTGGGTTTCGGTTTGATTATCCGATGTCTTCTGACCAGTTTTCGAGGGTCTTTTTGAGCTCGGCCATGAACTTACCAGCGTCGGCTCCGTCGATGATGCGGTGGTCGAAGCCGAGGGTGAGGTGCAGGAAGTGGCGGATGGCGATGGAGTCGGTTACGTCGGGCGCGGTGACGACGGCCGGCTCCTTGAAGAGTCCGCCGACGCCGAGGATGGCTGACTCGGGCTGGTTGATGATCGGCGTGCCGAACTGCTCGCCGAAGATGCCGGGGTTGGTGATGGTGAAGGTTCCGGAGCCAACTTCGTCGGGCTTGAGCTTTTTGCCGCGGGCGCGCTCGGCGAGATCGGCGATGGCGCGCGCGATGCCGAGGAAGTTCTTCTCTTCGGCCTGCTTGATGACGGGAACGATGAGTCCCCATTCGAGTGCGACGGCGATGCCGATGTTGATGTTTTTGGGGTAGCGGATGGCGTCACCTTCAATCTGCGCGTTGATGATGGGCATTTTGCGCAGGTTGGCGATGACGGCGCGGGTGATGAAGGGCATGTAGGTGAGCTTGATGCCGTTGCGCTGCTCGTACTTGCTCTTCTCTTTTTCGCGGAGCTTGACGATCCTGGTGAAGTCCACCTTGAAGACGGTGTGGACGTGCGCGCTGGTGTGCTTGGAGTCGACCATGCGCTGCGCGATGATGGAGCGCATTTTGGACATGGGGACGAGCTCGCCGGGCTCGGGTATGGGAGCTGCGGGTACAGCAGGCGCTGCCGGGGCAGGAGCGGATGGAGCAGGGGCAGGAGCAGCGGCCGGTTTCGCCGGGGTGCCGCTCATGTAGCCGAGCACGTCGTCCTTAGTGATGCGTCCTCCGGCGCCGGTGCCGGGAACCTGCGCGAGGTCGATGTTGTTCTCGCGGGCGATTTTGCGTACGAGCGGCGAGGAGCGGACATGCTCGGCTGATGCTGAGGCGGGAGCCGGAGCTGCCACTGGAGTGGGCGCGGGAGCTGTTGCGGCTGGTGCTGGTGCAGCAGCGGGCGCTGGGGCCGGTGCTCCGGCTGTGCCACCGATGACGGCGACGACGGTGTTGATCTGCACGGAGCTTCCGGCGGGAACCTTGATCTCGCTGAGGGTTCCGGCGGCGGGCGACGGGATTTCGGCGTCGACCTTGTCGGTTGAGATTTCAAAGAGGGGTTCGTCGCGCTCGACGGTATCGCCGACCTGTTTAAGCCACTTGGTGATGGTGCCCTCGAAAATGGATTCACCCATCTGCGGCATAACAACTTCGGTGCCGGGGCCTGCTGCGGCGGCGGGTGCGGCTGGTGCTGGTACAGCGGACGGTGCTGGAGCTGCAGAAACCGGGGCATCAGCCCTGGGCGCGGAGGCTGGCGCAGATGCAAGAGCAGAAGCGGCGAAACCGGCATCGTCGATGACAGCGACGACGGTGTTTACCTGGACCGTGTTGCCGTCGGCGACTTTGATCTCTTTGAGTACGCCGGCAGCGGGCGAGGGAATTTCGGCATCCACCTTGTCAGTGGAGATTTCAAACAGTGGCTCGTCGCGCTGGACGGAATCGCCGGGCTTCTTCAGCCATTTGGTAATGGTTCCCTCAAAGATTGACTCGCCCATCTGGGGCATGACTACGTCCGTCGGCATCGAATTCCTTTCCCTGCTCGGTGAATAATCGAGTTGCAAAAGTCTGCGGCGCGCGGAAATACGCGCAATCTCTGATTATAAAGCGAAGAAGCGGGCGGCGTTCAGAGCCACTTGATATAAGAAAATATGGGCGCTTCTATCCATAACATTGAGCTGACGCTGCTGGTGCTGGTAACTCTGGTGGCGCTGCTGGCGGTGTTTGCCCAAAAGCTGAAGACGCCGTATCCGATCATTCTGGTAATCGGCGGCCTTGTGTTGAGCTTCTTCCGAGCGGTCCCGCATGTCTCGCTGAATCCGACATTTGTTTTTCTGGTGATTTTGCCGCCGCTGGTTTTTGCCAGTTCGCTGAACACCCCATGGGGAGAATTCCGGGCCAATCTGGGCATCCTTCTGATGCTGGGGCTTGGGCTGGTGGGGTTCACTGTGGCTGGGATCGCGTTATTTGCGCACTTCCTGATCCCAGGCTTCGACTGGAAAAGCGGCGCGGTGCTGGGGGCTGTGCTCTCCACTACGGACGTGATTGCCGTAGCTGCGGTGGCGACCCGGGTCGGGCTGCCTGAGTCGCTACTGTCAATCATCGAGGGTGAGAGCCTTGTTAACGACGGGACTGGCCTCCTGGCGCTGCAGTTCACGACGGCGATGGTGGTGTCGGCGAGCATTCCTTCGTTCATCGGGGGAGTGGGCCAACTCATTTGGTTGATGCTGGGCGGCATTGCGGCAGGGCTTCTGATCGCGTGGCTGGTGACACACTTTGACCGGCTGCTTGTCCGCAGGTTTCCGGCATCGAGCGAGCTGCAGATTCTGGTTTCGCTCGCGACTCCGTATTTTGCGTATTTGTTGGGCGAGTCGCTGCATGCGTCAGGAGTTCTGGCGACGCTGGCATGCGGGCTTTATGTGGGAAGGACGGCGCCGGAGGCGCTGAGCAGCCGGGCCAGAGTGGATGCGCATGCGGTCTGGAACATGATCGACTTTGTATTGAATGGGCTGGTTTTCATCGTGATCGGGCTGCAGCTCCCGACGATTCTTGACGGAATTCGACCAAACAACGGGCACGGGCCACTGGATTGGCCGCGGATGCTGACGGAAGCTGTCCTGGTGTTCGGGATTCTGGTTGTGCTGCGGTTGTTGTGGATGTATCCGGGCGTGTATATCGCGCGGTGGATCAGGGTGCATGTGCAAAAGCAGCAGGTGTCTCGGCAGAACCCACGGGAGTTGGTGGTGATGGCATGGAGCGGGATGCGCGGCGTGCTGACGCTGGCCGCAGCGCTTTCGCTGCCAGTGCTGACCAACCGCGGCACGCGGTTCCCCGCGCGGGAGGAGATTATCTTTCTGGCATTCGCGGTGATTCTGGCGAGCCTAGTGGGACAGGGGCTTACGCTGCCGGCGCTAATTCGCAAGCTGGGCCTCGCAGAGCCGGAAGCGGCGCGGCAGGATGCCCTGGAGGCGCGACGCGAGATGCTGCACTTTGTGTTGCGCACGCTGCACGGGATCGATACTTCGAAAGATGACACGGAAGCGAAGGCGGTTGATCAGCTGATACGGATGTATAACCAACGCCTGCAGGGACTGAATGGCAATGCCCAAACGGAAGACGAGGCACAACTGGAGCGGAAGTACCGCGAACTGGAGACAATGATACGCGCCGAGCAGCGCGGAGAGCTCGCGCGGCTGCGTGTGGAAGGCCGGTTCCGCGAGAGCACGCTGCGGGAAATTGAACGGGAGCTGGATTTGATGGAGTTACGCTGGGTCGATTAGGGCGCGAAGCACAAAAATCACGCACGGCGCTGTCGTCGAGTCGAAGCGGCAAGAATTGCCCGGCCAATGAAGCCGACGGGGCGGCAGAGGTGGAGCGTTCAGGCAGCCGTGCGAGGCGGAGCCTTAAACTCGATCTCTTCAGTTTGCTCAGTTTTGCGGACAGATGGCTCGAAGTTCAGAAGAGGCAGCTGTCTCACGTCAGTTGAACCAGGCGACCCACCACCAGCATTCGCGTAGGCCGGCGGCAGCAGAGAATCAAGGCGTTGCAGTACCCAGGAGACAAAATCCATAGAGCCCTCTCAGGCTTGAATTTGGGGAGGTATTGCCGGGTATTCGCCGATTACCAGCAACCAGTGGGTAAAAATCTGGTGGCCAGAATTACTTCTGCATAAGTCCGCGGATAGGACTGAACAGACAACCCCGCGAACCCCGATACCCGATGTACAACAAGCATAGGCACCAAACTGAGGTACGTCAATGATAGAAATCGAAATCTCAGATAAAAAAGCAAAATTGTTGAAGGGTCTCACTTTACGGTGTCGCGGAGCACAGCCATGGCGGCGTTGCGTCCGTTGATAGCGATGACAGATCCCCCTGGGTGGGTGCAGGCTCCGCAGAGATACACGCCGGGAATGGGCGTGCGCGCAGGTAAACGCCGTGACCACATATAGTTAGGCAGGCATGCGCCCTGAAATATGTGTCCGCCGGTCAGGCCAACCTTGGCCTCGATGTCGGGAGGGCCGAGCACCTGGGCATCGATGACGGCGGTGTCCAGATTCGAACAGAAGCGACCGATGGAGTTGAGGGCGAGCCAGCGGATTTCGTCGCGGCGGGTATCCCACGAGCCTTGAACGAAGGTATAGGGGACGTACTGGGCAAAGACGCTCATGGTGTGCTGCCCGGAGGGGCAGACGGTGGGGTCGTGCGCGCTTTGGAAATAAAGCTCGCACCAGAGGTGATCCGCGACTTCGCCGCGTTTGGAGGCAGAGAAGCTGCTTTTCCACTCGTGTTTGGTGAGCGGGGCGTTGATCTGGCCGAAGTGGTGCGGCTGGCTGGTACCGGGACGAGCTATGAAGTTTGGCAACTCGTGCATGAGCACGTTGAGCTTGACGGTGCAGCCCTCGATGGGGACGGACTCGACCTGTTCGCGCCAGGCGGGCGTGGCGGAGTTGCCAAGCATGGCAAGGGTGCGTCGCGGGTCGGCATTTGAGACGACGATGGGCGCGGAGATTTTCTCGCCGCATTCGAGCAGGACTCCTTCGCCGGGAAGGATTTGCGCGACATGGACTCCGGCGGCGACGGTGGCTCCGGCTTCACGGGCGGCGTCGCAAAGATAAAAGGAAACCATGCCCATGCCGCCATGCACATACCCCCACATGCCGGGCATTCCGCCGAGGCGGCCGGAGGCGTGATGGAAGCGGATTGAGGCGGTGCCTGGATCGAAGGGGCTGGCGTTGGTGCCGATGACTCCCTGACCGAGAAGGGCGACCTGAAGGCGCTCGTCGGTGAGGTAGTGCTCGAGAAACCCGGCCATGGACCAGTGGAAGAGGACATTGCGGGCCTCGGTGTCGGAGCCGAGGCGGGCGTCGATTTCGTCGGGCGATGGTGCGTCGCCGATCCAAAGATCGCGTTCTCCCACGGGGCGGAGCGCGTTGCGGAGGCGGCGGATGACGTCACAGAAGGCGCGCCAGCCTTCGAGATCTTGCGGGGCAAAGCGGCGGATTTCGTCGTCGCACTTCGCGTCGTCGTCCCAGAGCTGGACGCTGGAGCCGTCGAGGAAGGGCACGAAGAGGCCGTTGACGGCGGGAGTCCAGCGGAAGCCGCGCGCGGGCAGGCCGAGTTCTTCGATGACGAGCGGATGGAGAAGTCCGGCGAGATAGGCGCAGGGCGACATGCGCACGCCGGGGAAGGGCTCTTCAATGGTGCAGGCTCCGCCGATGCGCTCACGGCTCTCGAGCACGAGCACGCGCTTGCCGGCGCGGGCGAGGTAGGCAGCGCAGGTGAGACCGTTGTGTCCCGCGCCGACGATGACGGCGTCCCAGGAGCGGGCGGCGAGTTCGCGGATGGGAGCGGATTGTCCGATGAGGCCAAGCACGGCTGCAGTGGGCGAGGACAAGGGTGGAGTCTCCGAAGAAAACAGTATCTACGATTGTGTGGGCATCAGTGTTGCAGCGCGGGCCTTTTTACGCTCAGCGATGACGTAGACGATGACGCCTGCGCCGATGAGGACGGCGGTGGAGCCGATGACTTTAAAAACAGCGAGGGCCCTGTTGGACTCGTCGGCCCCTGGGATGACGGAGAGCACGAGAGTGAGGGTAGTGCTGAGAAGGCCAATGGAAGCGAGCGCGATGGCGACGGGACGGCCGCCGGGAACGCGGATTGCCCCGGGGCTAAGGGGACGTTTCTGGAGGCGGATCTGGGCGGCGAAGAGAAAAAGATAAGGGATGAAGTAGCTGAAGATGGACATGCTGACGAGCACGTCATAAGCTCCGCGCACGGATGCTCCTGCCTGACCGAGGGCGGCGGTAATAATTCCCGCGACCCCGTAGAAGCCGATGGCAACCCACGGCGTGCGAAAGCGCGGGTGGATGTGTCCGAAGACGCGGGGCAGGTAGGCATCGATTCCGGCGACGAAGGGAAGGCGCGAGGTGGAGGAGAGAAAGGCTGCGGCTCCGCCGACCATGTTGAGCGAGATGAGAAGTGCGACAGGAGCTGCGAGCCAGCCGACATGCATGCGCGCGGATAGTACGAGCATTCCGTGCATGAAGCCGTTGACGCCGTCTACGGCATGGGAGGGCAGTGCGACCAGCAGAGCAATGCTTCCGGCAATGTAAGCGGCGGCGATGATGACCCCACTGGTGAGCAGCGCGCGGGGAATATTGCGGCGTGGGTTCTCGATTTCGTCGCCCATGAAGGAACCGGCTTCGCATCCGGCGAAGGCGAAGAAGATGGTGGACCAGAAAACAGCATTTTTGAAGTCGAGGTGCGGGGCGAGCTCATGCGCGTGGAAGACGGTGGCCGAGCCGAAGCGCATGGCCGAGACGACGGCGAGCAGGATGAGCAGCGCGATGGGCAGGACGCTGCCGGCAGAGCCGATGTTATTGAGCCACTTTCCCGCGTTGGCGCCGATGATGTTGGTCACGGTGATGACGGCGAGCCAGGAGAGCGTGAAGAGCAGATAGTAGCGGCTGTCGTGCGCGAGATGCTGCCCGCGGGAGCCGAAGCCGAAAAGCGCAGCGCCTGCGCCGAAGTAGAGGACCGAGGCAAAGAAAGGCAAGTTGCTCATCCAGTAGGCCCAGGATGTGATGAATCCGGCGAATGGGCCGAAGGCTTCGCGGGTCCAGACATAGAGGCCACCTTCATCGGGATAGCGGGAGGAAAGCTCGAGGACAGAACCGGCGAGGGGGATGAAGAATCCGATGAGGGCTACGATCCAGATGAGAAGTGTGCTGGGGCCGGCGGCGGCCGCTGTGGATACCCAGCGAACGCTGAGCGCGCTGACGATGTAGAAGAGCGTAAGGTCGCGGAAGCGGAGGGAACGCTTGAGCGCCGGCTGGGCCGGGGCTTCAGTCATGCGAAGCAGAGTACAGGAAGGCGTGGAGATGCGGGAAGAATAATCTAAGCGTGCGCTTGAGCCTACCCGCGTTGTAAATACCATGGGATGTTGATGACCAGGATGCGCTGATTTCCCTTGACCAGCAGCATGAGCTTGAGCAGGTTGGCGCGCTGGTTGTGCAGCAGGTTTTCCCACCAGTGCCTGACGACCAGCTCGGGAACGAGGACGGCAACCTGGCGGCGACCGAGGGCCTTTTCCTTTTCGAGGACGAAGTCGGTGAGAGGCGCGAGGACGAAGCGATAGGGCGATTGCAGGGTCACAAGCTCGGGAACCTTCATTCCGGCCGCCCGCAGCGGGTCGGCAATCTTTTGCTCCCATTCATCGCAGACGCTCGTGCCGTGGTCGTCGGCGGTCTGAACGTGGACGGCAATGATGTCGGGAGATAACGAGAGCGCGAAGCGTAGCGCCTTTTCGGTAATGCGGCTCCACTTATCGAGAGGAATGACGACCAGCGGCGGCTGCAAGTTCTCGACGTTGAGCGGTTTGGGTTCGGCAAGCTCGCGGGCGACGCGGCGATAGTGGCGGCGGGTGGCTGTCATGGCCAGAATCAGCAGCGGGATCAACAGAGCGGTGACCCAGGCGCCGTCGAGAAACTTTGCCGTAAGCACGACCAGCAGCGTGATGCCAGTGGCGATTGCGCCAATGCCGTTGACAGCCGTTCGCACCTGCCATGCAGGACCACGCTTGCGCCACCAGTGAACCACCATGCCCGCCTGCGAGAAGGTGAAGGCCATAAACGCGCCGATGGCGTAGAGCGGAATGAGGCGGTCGGTGACGCCACCGAAGAGTATGAGCAGTGCGCCGGTGAGTCCCACCAGCGCGTAGATGCCGTAGGAGTACAGAAGCCGGCGTCCACGCAGGATGAAGACGTGCGGCAAATAATCGTGGAGAGCAACGGAGCGACTGAGGCGGGGAAAGTCGGCAAAGGCGGTATTTGCCGAGAGCGCGAGGACGAGCAGGATGGAGCCGATGGCGAGGTAATAGAACCATCCGCGGCCCATGACCGCCGCGGTGAGTTGCGACAATACGCTCTGGTAGCCGGGGGCGTTGGGGTCGGTTGCGCCGATGCCGTAAGCATGGCAGAGAAGCGCGATCCCGGCGAGGAGCGCAATTAACAGAGCGATGATGATCGTCAGCGCACGCCTGGCGTTTTTGGTCCGCGGTTCGCGAAAGGCCATGACGCCGTTCGAGACGGCCTCTACGCCGGTCATTGCAGTACAGCCGCTGGAGAAGACTTTGAGCACCAGCCAGATGGTCAGCATTGCCGTGGCAGGAGGCAAAACCGGCGGAGGGGCAATTGGGTGTGGGTGTCCGCCGCTTATGAGCGTACGCACGAGGCCGACGACGATGACCGTGAGAAGCGTACCGACGAAAAGATAGGTTGGGACGAGGAAGACGATGCCTGTATCGTGCACGCCGCGCAGGTTGATCAACGTGAGGATGACCAGAATCGCCAGGCATATCGCAAGCGTGTGCGGCTGCAGTCTGGGCGCAGCGGAAACGAGCGCGCCCACTCCAGCCGAGATACCAACGGCAGTGGTGAGGACGTAGTCGATCATGAGCGCGGCGGCGGCGAGCAGGCCGGGGCCATTGCCCAGGTTTTCCGTGGCGACGGTGTATGACCCGCCGCCATGCGGATAGGCTTCAATGGTCTGCCGGTAGGAGAAATAGAGGATTACAAGCAGAGCCAGGATGGCCGCGGTTACGGGAATGATCAGGTGAAGACCCTGCAGTCCCAGCGGGATCATGAGGGTCAGCGCCGCCTCAGGCCCGTACGCTGCGGAACTTAGCGCGTCGAGGCCGAAGATAGGGATTCCGGCTGCGGGGCCAATTTGTTCAGCCCGTTCTTCACCGGACGCCAGCGGTTTGCCAAAGAGCAAATCGAGGATCTGCATGCATTTTTGCTAAGCGAATGAGCTTACTGCTGCCTAAGATGCTAACGCAGTGTTTGAGACGGTCTGGTGAAAAATGAGCCTATCCGCGCTGGAGGTACCAGGGGATGTTGATGACGAGGATATTCTGGTTGCCCTTGACCAGCAACATGAGCTTGAGCAGATTGGCGCGCTGGTTGTGCAGCACATATTCCCACCAATGCTTGACAACAAGCTCGGGGACGAGGACGGCAATTTGCCGGGTGCGGGAGTCTTTTTCCTTTTCGAGGATGAAGTCGAGCACTGGAGAGAGCACGAAGCGGAAGGGCGATTTTAGATTGATGAGCTGGGGCACGGGTCTGCCGGCGGCACGCAGGGGAGCGGCGACTTTATGCTCCCAGTCATCGCAGATGCTTTTGGTGTCGGTGTCAGAGGTTTCCACGTGAACGGCAATAATATTTGTAGACATAGAGAGCGCAAAACGGAGGCCCTTTTCCGTGATGCGGCTCCAGCGATCGAGAGGAATGATGATCAGCGGGGGCTCGAGCTCTTCAACATTGAGCGGGTTGGGCTCGGCGGTTTCGCGGTTGACACGAAGATAGTGCCGGTGCACCGCGGCCATAAAAAAGATGAGCAGAGGGACGAGCACCGCTACGAGCCATGCGCCTTCGATGAACTTGGCAACGAGGACGACGAGCAGCGTAAGTCCAGTGGCAATCGCTCCAAAGCCGTTCACGGCGGCATGACGCACCCATCCCCTGCCCCTGCGTCTGTACCAGTGAACGACCATGCCTGCTTGCGAGAGGGTGAAGGCCAAAAACACGCCAATAGCGTAGAGCGGGATGAGGCGGTCAGTAATGCCGCCAAAGAGGATGAGGATAATCGTCGAGAGAAAGACGAGCGCGTAGATTCCCCAGGAGTGCAACAGGCGGCGGCCCCGCAGCAGGAAGATATGCGGCAGATAGTTGTGCTCGGCGATAGCTTTGGCGAGGCGAGGAAAATCCTGGTAAGCAGGATTGGCGGCAAGCGAGACAGCAACCAGCACCGTGCCCATGGTGAGGTAGTAGAACCAGTTGCGTCCGAGAACGGCGAAAGTGAGCTGCGAGAGCACGCTTTGGTAGCCGGGGCTGTCAGGCACAGTTGCGCCTACGTGATAGATGCGGCACAGCAGCGCGATACCTGCGAGCAGAGCGGATAGCAGCACGACGATGAGCGTGAGCGTGCGCTTGGCGTTGGTGGTGGTGGGCGCGCGGAAGGCCATGACGCCGTTGGAGGTGGCCTCGATGCCGGTCATGGCCGTGCAGCCGCTGGCGAAGACCTTGAGCAGCAGCCAGATGCTGATCACTTCCGTCGCTTTGGGCAGTGCAGGAGGAGCAACGACCGCATGAGGATGGCCGCCGCTGAGGAGTGCGCGCGCCAGACCCACGAGGATGACGATCAACAGCGTGCCCACAAACAGATATGTGGGGACCATGAACGCTATGCCAGCGTCGCGCACGCCGCGCATGTTAATGACCGTGAGTATGAACAGGATGGCGAGGCATATGGCCAGGGTGTGCGGCTGGAGTGCGGGCAGGGCGGAGACGAGGGATTCAACTCCGGCGGAGATACTGACGGCCACGGTGAGCACGTAATCGACCATGAGCGCGGCTGCAGCGAGCAGGCCGGCGCCGTGGCCCAGATTGTCAGTGGCGACGGTGTATGACCCGCCGCCGCGAGGATAAGCCTCAATGGTTTGCCGGTAAGAGAAGAAGACAATGGTCAACAGGATGATGATGGCGGTCATCACCGGCAGGACAAAGTGAAGACCGCCGACGCCCAGCGGAATGAGCAGCACCAGCGCGGCTTCCGGGCCGTACGCCGCAGAGCTTAGAGCATCGATGCCGAAGAGCCCCAAGCCAGCTGCCGGGCCAATCTGCTCTGCGCGTTCATCACTTGTGGCCAGGGGCTTACCGAACAGCAAATCCAGAATCTTCATTCAGACTCAATCAGGGCAAAATCTTCAACGCCTTCGATGCTAACGCAGGATTTGCCGAACACCAGAGCTTTGTTCGCGGCTTTTTGTTGTATTCCTCAACTTGCTAAACTGAATCCACGCTATGAGCACCGCATTGAGCCTGTCACCGGAGATTCTTGCCAAATACGAACCCGTCATCGGGCTCGAAGTGCATGTGCAGCTCTTGACCGAGACAAAGGCCTTTTGCGGCTGCATGAACCGCTTTGGTTCGGCTCCCAATACGAACATTTGCCCGGTGTGCCTGGGGCTGCCCGGCGCGCTTCCGGTGCTGAACGAGCGCGCGGTGGAGTTTGCCACGCTGGCGGCGCTGGCTATCAACTGCGAGATTCGCGAGTGGTCGATTTTTGCGCGGAAGAACTACTTTTATCCCGACCTGCCCAAGGGCTACCAGATTTCGCAGTTCGACAAGCCGCTGGCCGAGCACGGATGGATCGAGGTTCCGACGCCGGAGGGGGCGAAGCGGATCGGCATTACGCGGCTGCACATGGAAGAGGACGCGGGCAAGAGTTTGCATGACGGGTTTCCGGACTCTGCGACGCGGACGTATGTGGATGTGAACCGCTGCGGGACTCCGCTGGTGGAGATTGTGAGCGAGCCGGACATTCGCACGCCGGATGAGGCATATGAGTACCTGACGCGGCTGAAGGAGATCTTGCTGTACACGGCGGTGAGCGACTGCAACATGGAGGAAGGCTCGCTGCGCTGCGACGCAAATGTGAGCGTGAGGCTGAAGAGTGAGACCAGGTTCGGCACCAAAGCGGAAGTAAAAAACGTAAACAGTTTTCGTTTTATTCGCGCGGCGCTGGAGTATGAGATTGAGCGCCAGGTGGAAGTGCTCGAGAGCGGCGGGCGCGTGGTGCAGGAGACGCGGCTGTGGAATGCAAATGAGGGCAGAACGTATTCCATGCGCTCAAAGGAGCAGGCGCACGATTACCGATATTTTCCCGAGCCGGATTTGCCGCCGCTGATTGTATCGGCGGAGCGGCAGGCGGAGATTCGCGCGCGGATGCCGGAGTTGCCCGAGGCGCGGCGGGCGCGCATGATTGCCGAGTATGACATTACCGAGCAGGACGCGGCGACGCTGACGGCGACACGCGAGTTTGCCGATCAGTTTGAGACGGCGGCACGGGCGGCGAAGAGTCCGAAGCGCGTGGCCAACCTCGTGCAGAGCGAACTGACGAGCCGGCTGAAGGCAAAGGGGCTGGAGCTGGAGCAGTCTCCGATTACGATGAAAGGCATTGCGCAGGCAGCGGACCTTCTCGATGACGGCAAGATCAATTCCAAGCAACTGAAGCAGTTGTTCGATATCGCCTTTGAAAAGGGCGAAGACTTCGGGGTGGTCTACGAGCGGGAGAAGCCGCAGCAGATCAGCGACACAGGCGCGATCGAAAAGATGATCGATGAAGTGATTGCCGCGAATCCAAAGCAGGTTGAGCAGTACCGCAGCGGGAAGAAGACGGTGTCAGCGTTCTTTGTTGGCCAGGTGATGCGGTTGTCGAAGGGGCAGGCGAATCCGGCGTTGCTGAACGAGCTGGTGGTGAAGAAGTTGGAGAACTAGAACTCTCGATAAGCGACCGGGGGACGGGCTTGATTGTTAGGCGTGCTTGCGCTGGAGTTGTCGGTAGCATCCTTCTTTTCGGATCTTCGGGAATCTGCGTTGGTCAGAAGAGGCAGGTCACAGAGCCTAGACAAGCAAGTTATAAGTACGACACTCCGGGTACCAAATTAGAAGGGATGCTGACCGAGCGCAAAGTCTATGGACCGCCGGACTATGGCGAAACCCCGAGCGTGGATGCGCACGTATCCATTTTCATTCTGAGGCTGGCGCACGCGATCACAGTTGACCCAACAGCGAATGCTGAGACTAATGGCAGTGCAAATCTGGACCCGGTTAAGGACATCCGTGAAGTGCAATTATTCGTTAGCCTCCCGATGACAGCAGAAGTGCGGAAACTGGCTGGCCGGGGTGTTGTGGCCACCGGAACCTTGAATGAATCTGTTACGGCGAGCCAATACACAAAAGTTTGGCTGGCTGCGACGAGACTCAGTCCTAAGTAACGGTTTCTCGCTCATTTTTTCAAGGTGCGGTGGCCGATGTCGCGGCGGTAGTACATGCCTTCGAAGTGAATCTTTGCCATGGCGTCGTAGGCGCGGTGGAGGGCGGCTTCGAGTGTATCGGCGGTAGCGGTGACGGCAAGAACGCGTCCGCCGTTGGTGACGATTTCGTTGCCGACGAGCGCGGTTCCAGCGTGGAAGACGACAACGCCGGGGAGGCTGGAGGCTTCGCTGAGTCCGGAGATTTTGTATCCGTTGGTGTAGCTGCCGGGGTAGCCTCCAGAGGCGGCGACGACGCAGGCGGATGCGCCGGGTCTCCAACGCAGCTCGGTTTCGCTGAGGCGGCTCTCCACACAGGACTCCAATGCTTCCAGAAGGTCGCTGTCGAGGCGGACGAGGATGGCCTGAGTTTCCGGGTCGCCGAAGCGGACGTTGAATTCGAGTACCATAGGGCCGCGCGCGGTCATCATGAGTCCGCAGTAGAGGACGCCGGTGAAAGGTGTATCTTCGGCGGCCATGCCGTCGATGGTGGGCTGGGCGATGTGGTGAAGAATCCACTCGCGCATAGAGGGGTCGAGCATGGCGTCGGTGGAGTAGACGCCCATGCCGCCGGTGTTGGGGCCTACATCGCCCTCGCCGAGGCGCTTGTGGTCCTGCGCGGGAACGAGCGGCGTGGCGTGCTTACCGTCGGACAGCACGAGGAAGGACAGCTCCTCGCCGGTGAGGAACTCTTCGAGGATAACGGTGGTTTCCGCACTGCCCAACAGCTTGCCGTTGAAGAGGCCCTCGATGGCCTGTTCGGCCTCGGCTCTGCTCTCACAGATCAGGACACCTTTGCCGGAGGCGAGGCCGTCGGCCTTGATGACAACCGGGCAGTGGAAGAGGTGGAGCGAATCGAGGGCTTCTTTTTGGGTGGAACAGACCGCGTAGTTGGCGGTGGGAATATTGTGGCGCTGCATGAAGCGCTTGGCAAAGGCCTTGCTGGTTTCAAGCATGGCGGCGGACTGTGTAGGACCGAAGACGGCCAAGCCGCGGCGACGGAGCTCGTCGACCAGACCGAGCGATAGGGGCAGTTCGGGACCGACGACGGTGAGGTCGGGGCCTTCGGCGGAGACGACGCGCAGCAGATCTGTAACGTCCTTGAGGCTGACTGGGAGGCAGCGCGCGATGGAGGCGATTCCTCCGTTGCCGGGCGCGCAGACAATCTCGCTTATTCGAGGCGACTTCGTGAGCGCCCAAACCAAGGCGTGCTCTCGTCCGCCAGCACCCATTACCAGAACTTTCATTGTCTCCGCGCACTCCACATGATCAATGTCTAAGGCAAGGCTACAGCAGGACAGGCGGCGAGTGAAGCGGTCAATGAAGGAGCACTCAGCGAAGGAACACTCAGCGGGCAGGCGCGGCGGTTTCGCTGGACTGCGTGCCGGTGGCGCGCTAACCAGAATTTAACAGTATAAGTTAACCATGGTTTACACTGGAAACGAGCCCATGGCTACTGCACCCACCAAGCCCGAGCGCACCAGTCTACTGCCCAGGCTCCGCACATCGGAGCTGTGGGCCTACTTTGGGCCGGCTTTTGTGGCCAGTATTGCGTACATCGACCCAGGGAACTTTGCCGCGAACTTCGCGGGAGGATCGGAGTTCGGCTACAAGCTGCTGTGGGTTCTGCTGTGGTCGAACCTGATGGCGATTCTCGTGCAGTATCAGGCGGCCAAACTGGGTATTGCCACTGGCAGGACTCTGCCCGAGAACTGCCGCGAGCGATTTTCGCGCCCTGTGACGATATTTTTATGGGTGACAGCGGAGATTTCCGCGATGGCCACTGATCTGGCGGAGTTTTTGGGAGCGGCGCTGGGGTTTTATCTTCTGTTCGGGCCGCGGTTCCTGCTGTATGGCTGGAGCAAGACGGAGATTCTACTGGTTTCGGCGATTCTGACTGGCATTTGCGTCTTTGTGATCCTGCTGCTGGAGCTGTGGGGCTACCGCAAGCTGGAACTGGCGATCATGGGCTTTGTGTGCGTTATCGGCGGGTGTTACGCGATAGAGATGCTGATGATCCGGCCGGACTGGGGGGCGGTTGCGTTCAGTACCCTGGTTCCCCGGCTGGACAGCAGCAGCGTGTATATCGCGGTGAGCATGCTGGGTGCGACGGTAATGCCGCATGTTGTTTACCTCCACTCGGCGCTGGTGCAGCCGCGAGTTAGGGCTGAGCAGGCGGAGACGCCGAAGCACAAATATCTGGCCCGGTTGCGGCATTTGCGCTACGAGACGATTGATGTATTTGTGGCCATGAACGGCGCCTGGCTGGTGAACTCGGCCATGGTGGTCGTGGCTGCGGCGGTGTTCGGCGGGCACGAGCTGGCGAATCCAATTGAAGATGCGCACCGGACGCTAGGGCCGCTGCTGGGGCCGGCCTCGGCGCTGGTTTTTGCGATCGCGCTCCTGTGCTCAGGACTGTCGTCGTCGACGGTGGGCACGATGGCCGGGCAGGTGATTATTGAGGGCTTCCTGCACATTCGCTTCAGTATTTTTCTGCGGCGGCTGCTGACGCTGATTCCGGCGATTGTGGTGATCGCGAGCGGGCTGGATCCGCTGAAGATCCTAATTCTGTCGCAGGTGGTGCTGAGCTTTGCGCTGCCGTTTGCGCTGGTTCCGCTGCTGATGCTGACCGGGAACCGAGACGTGATGAAGCAGTTTACCGACAGCACTCTAACCCGCTGGCTGGGATGGGTGACAGTGAGCGTGATTATCGTGCTCAACGTGATTTTGCTGTGGCAGCAGTTTGTGGGTTAGCGACGAAACATGCCTAAAGTCACACACCCGCATCTGTTGAGGCGGGCGTATATTGCCCGGCGTTCGTTGACATTGCGAATCAAGGGGTCCTATAGTTGAAGAGTAGCGTTTGCGCGAGGGATTCATGCGCAAAGCTGTAATCGCCGCTCCTCTCTATCCCCGCCTGCCGGAAGCTCTCTGTTGGAGGCCGACGTAGTGCCGGGCCACGACACTGGCCAGACCTCGTCTCCGCTGGGAGACTTCGCGTAGACCCGGAACAGAAGGGGCAACGATTCCCGAATCTTCCCGGGTCAGCCGTGAATCAAACGCACCGGCGAAGAAATCTGCATGGTTCTGACTTCGGCCTCGCGCAAGCGGGACCGTTTCGGAGTCTGCAGGGCGGCTCTCGGAACCGCCGACCTACGAATCCCGGAGCTGGCAGTTATGGCAGATGTCCTGAATCCTGAACAAGTCGAGAGCACACCTCTGAACACCGAAATGGAAACCCCTACGCTTGAAGCCGTGGCGGATCATAGCGATTCGTCCATCGAAACCACTCACACACTGGAAGCCACTTCCATAACCCCCGCAGAGCCTGCAGCTGAGTCGAGCGCCCAGACCAACGAAATTACCGAGGACGTTGATTTCGGCAGTATGGAAGATTTTGCGGCCGCGCTCGAGTCGTTTGACCGCGAGCAGGCGGCAGCCGAGGCAGCTGCGCAAGCCTTTGACGACACTACCATTGTGCCGGGAACCGTGATCAAACTCACGGAGAAGCACGTTGTGGTGGACGTGGGTATGAAGTCCGAAGGATTGATTGCCATCGAGCAGGTGCTGGATCACACGGGCCAGCCCAAGCTGAAGGCCGGCGATCCGGTCGAGGTCGTCATTGAGCGTGAGGACCCTGAGGGCGGCTACATCCTGAGCTATGAAAAGGCTCTGCGGCACCGCGTGTGGGACACGATCGAGAAGGCTGCGAACGAGAAGACTCCGGTTACGGGTGTGGTGCTGAGCCGCGTGAAGGGTGGGCTCACGGTGGACATCGGCATCAAGGCATTCCTGCCCGGATCGCAGATTGAGGTCCGCCCGGTGCGGAACCTCGACGCGTATATCGGCCAGTCGATCGAAGTTCGCGTGATCAAGCTGAACAAGAAGCGCGGCAACATTGTTGTTTCCCGCAAGGAGATCCTGGAGGAGGAACAGAACGCGAAGCGTTCGGTAACGCTCCAGCACCTGGAAGAGGGCAGCGTACTGACGGGTACGGTGAAGAACCTGACTGATTACGGCGCTTTTGTAGATATGGGCGGGATCGACGGACTGCTGCACATCACCGATATGTCCTGGGGACGGCTGACGCATCCACGCGACCTGGTGAACGTGGGCGATGAGATTCAGGTCAAAGTGTTGAAGTTTGACAAGGAGAAGCAGCGGGTTTCACTGGGTTTCAAGCAGCTGACACCTGATCCGTGGCTGGATGCCGCAGAGCGCTACCCGATCGGGGCGCATGTGAAGGGCCGCGTTCTGAGCGTGACGGACTATGGCGCGTTTGTGGAGCTGGAGCAGGGCATCGAAGGCCTGGTGCACGTCTCTGAGATGACCTGGTCTAAGCGGATGAAGCATCCCTCGAAGCTGGTTAAGCCGGGAGAAGAGGTAGAGACGGTGGTTCTGGTGGTGAATCCGGCAGATCGGCGCATCTCACTCGGCATGAAGCAACTGCAGGAGAACCCGTGGGAGCATCTGGTAGAGCGGTACCCCACTGGCACTAACGTGGAAGGCCGCGTACGCAATCTGACCGATTTTGGCGCGTTTATTGAGATCGAGGACGGCATTGACGGGCTGGTGCACGTGAGCAATCTGAGCTGGACGAAACGCGTGAAGCATCCTTCTGAAGTGCTGAAGAAGGGCGAGAAAGTCAAGGCGGTCGTGCTGGGTGTGGAGCCGGAGAACCGGCGCCTCTCGCTCGGAATTAAGCAGCTGCAACCGGACGTGTGGGACACCTTCTTTTTGCAGCACCGTGTAGGCGATGTGGTCCACGGCAAGGTTCTGCGGACGGCGCAGTTTGGCGCGTTCGTGGAGATTGCCGAGGGAGTCGAAGGCCTGTGCCACATCTCGGAAGCGGTGGACGCGAACGGCGCGCCCGTGAAACTGGAGCAGGGTGATGAGCACGACTTCAAGATCATCAAGATGAACCAGGAGGAGAAGAAGGTCGGACTCAGCATTCGTGCGGTGGGCGAAGAGGCCAGCCGCGCAGATGTGGAGGCCTACAAGGCTCCGGTGTCGAGCTCGACGACCACGCTGGGCGAGATGATCAGCTGGAAGCGCGAGCAGTAAGTCCAACGCAGCAAATCAGCACAGAAGCGCCATCCCGATGTGGATGGCGTTTTTGTTTTCGGACGTTTTATCGAATTCGAGCTTTCGTCTGCACTGCCTGAAGCGCATAAAGGCGTGACGCCCGGAGTGAGGTCACTGGGTCTTCTGTCGGATAGTACTCCATTGCGATGATCCGGTCGTATTGAAGAGCGGCGAGCTTGCGATAGATATTGCCGTAATCGATTTCACCGGTTCCCGGCTCGTGGCGACCGGGAACGTCGGCGATATGGATGAGTCCGACCCAATCTATGTTGTTTTCGAGCTTTTCGATGAGGTTTCCAGCGGCGCGCTGCTCATGGTAAAAGTCATACAAAACTTTGAGATTAGGTTGCGCTGCAGCGCGAACGATGCGGAAGCCGTCGGCCACGGAGGTCAGCCAAATGATGGGGTTCTCCAGGGGGTCGATGGGCTCAATCACGATGCGGAGATTGTGCTTCGCCGCCACATCAGCAACGCGCTGCAGATTGTTGATGGAGGCTTTGTACTGAGCGTCGTGTGACACTCCGTCGACGCGCGGACCGGACAAGAGAATGATCTGAGGGCATTCCAGCTCTTTGGCGATGGGAATGAGGGCATTGAATTCCGCCAGCAAGGCATTGGTGGCGTGCGGGTCAGCGAATCCAGTGTGGATGCCGCTCATGGTGTCGCAAACCAAGCCCAAAGAGTGCATGCGCGCCTTCATCCGGCGTATGTCCTGCTGTGACCAGCCTCGATATTCGTTGACGAGCTGCAACCCCTGATAGCCAGCAGATGCGACCATCTCAAGACATTGCTCGAAGGGCGTTTTGTGGTCTAGTGTCCACAGCATGACCGAGAATCGCCAAGGGCTATTTCCAGGAACCTGGCTAAACTGGGTGCCTCTGAATACGTGCAGTGCGGCGAGACCCGCAAGCGACTGGTGGAAATCCCGGCGATTCATAGGTCCTCCGAGGCGCAGGAAATGCGAAAAGGCTTTCGCGCAACTCTTTCGCTGCATCCATATTTACAGCAAAGGCGCGTGTTCCGCGTGTCGGAGTAGCATCTCAGGGTTGAGGCCCCGAGGTTGCGGCGCAGGACATTGCCGTTTGAAGACAAATTTTATGTCTGGAGGAAAGCTATGAAGAGGTTGACAGCATTTCTTGTTCTGATGTTTCTGGGGCTTACGGTATCAGCATATGCGCAACAGGGAAGGCATATGCCGCCTGACAACGACTGGGCCTACGGCCCGCAGAACAATCAGTGGAACCCCTCATGGAACCACCGGCCAAACCCGCGCAGCGGAGCGTGTTTTTACTCGTCTTCGCAGTTCCGGGGAAATCATTTCTGTGTGCGTTCGGGAGACCGCCTACCTTCGCTGCCGGGGAACTTTGGCGGTAATCTTTCCTCCATCCAGGTCTTTGGCCATGCCAGAGTGCAAGTCTTCAACGACCGCAACTTCAAAAATGGCAGCACGTCCATCAATCGCAGCGTAGCCGATCTGCGGAATGTACCGTTCCGTGGCGGGCACACCTGGAATAACCGGATATCATCGATGATCGTCTACTAATGAGGGCAGTCGTCCGTGGCCAGCTGTGCCTGGAGACGGTGAGAGATTGTCATTATGGCTGTTAATGATGCGTGAAGCCGAAGCGAGTGTGCTGGAAATGGGACCCGACAGGTGCTAACATCGGCTCGGGCCGAAGGCAGAGCTTATGATTCGAGTGATCACGGTCGAACGCGAGTACGGAAGCCGGGGGGCGGAGTTTGCCCATCATCTGGCGAAGCATCTGGGCTGGCGACTGATTGATCACTGCCTGATTGAGGAAGTGGCTAAAAAAGCCGGTGTTTCGATGAGCCTGGCGGAGAGCTGCGACGAGCGACTCGATCCTTGGTACTACCGCTTCGGAAAGGCTTTCTGGCATGGGTCGGTGGAGCGGCTGCCCGCGCTGCCTGAATCAGAAGTATTCGACAGCGAGAGCATGGTGAGATTTGTGCGCGACTATATGCAGAAGGTCGCCGAAGAGGGCAACTGCGTGATTCTGGGACGCGGGGCGGCGACGATTCTGGCGCGGACACCGGGGGCCTTCCATGTATTTGTGTATGCCTCGCAGTGGCGCAAGGTGCGCTGGTTCGAAGAGCACTTTCCGGAGCACGCGAGCGAGGCCGAGCGCGAGCTGGCGGCGACGGACCGTCGGCGCGCGGCGTATGTAAAGCGTTATTTTGAGCAGGACTGGACGGACCGGCGGCTGTACCACTTGATGATCAACTCCTGCATGGGGTTTGAGGCGATGATTCAAGCCACGGTAGACGGCGCTGGCCTCGGGCAGCTGGCGGAGAAGGCAGTCGGCTAGCTACGAACGACAGAAAGTCGCGCGAAAAGCGTCAGAAGCTGGTAACGGGCCTTAGTCAACCTTCGTGCCGCATTGGCCGCAGTAGTTCGCGCCGGCAAGTGTCGTGGCTCCGCAGCGGGGGCAGGTGCGGACGGCTCCGGTGGGGGGCAGCGCGTAGGCCGGCCTGGTGATGGGAGCCGCAGCAGGCACAGCGCTGAGGCTGGATGCGAAATAGGTCGCGAGGGCCAGGTTATACTGGCGAACGCGGCTGGGCATGAAGAAGCACTCGATGAAACTGACAACGGTGGGGATTCCGGTCCAGGAGAAGACGCAGTAGAGGATGCCGAGTCCGGGGCGGCGCAGATAGAAGTGATGTGCGCCGAAAGTTCCGAGGAAGAGAGCCAGCAGGACGCCGACGACCTCGTCCTTTTGCCAGGCAGCCATGTGCGCGTAGTAAAGCGCTCGCTGTTCGTCGGTCCAGGCCGAGGCCGATGGGGGCAGGGCGGCGATCATGGCTTGCGATCCTTTCTCCGCGGCGAGGTCGCATTGTGGCGATTGTGCCGCAGCCAATAGAGAATACGCAATACAAAGGGGCGTGGTTCCTTAAAGTTATCCCGGGCCAGAGCGGGGGTGTCGTGAGAGGGTTTGCGGGCAAGGAACGTCCGCCGCTGGTCAACTGGAGGACTCCCCCGGTATCTTAAAACCACCCCATGTCCCGGAAGCGCCCCAATCCGCCTCCACTGCCCGCAATCCCGGCGTCCGCAATGCCATCTCCGGCCATGCCGCGGTCCCACCGCAGCCTGCTTGCAGAAGAGCCACTGATTCTACTTGGCCTGGTGCTGCTGGCGGCGTATTTTGCGCGGGACATTCTCATCCCACTGGCGATTGCACTTACGCTAAATTTCCTGCTGGCTCCGGCGGTGATCAAGCTGCAGCGATTGAGGATCAATCGAACCATCGCCGTGGCTCTGGTGGCGGTGATGGCCTTCTCGGTTGTCGGCGGAGTGAGCTGGATTGTGGCACGGCAGGTGATTGCAGTGGTGGCCGGATTGCCCAATTACCGCAGCAACATTCAGGAGAAACTGACGGCCCTGCATGCTCCTACGGCCGGGCCGCTGGGCCTGGCGGTCAGGAACATCGAGGAGATCGGCGCAGAGATCTCCAGCGAAACGCCGCCGCCCCAGCCGCGGGAGTTCCGCACGCGGCGCGAGCGCGAAGAGGCGCAGCTGGAAGCAGAGCAGCAGCCAGTGCCGGTGAGAGTGATTCCTCAGGTGCAGAGCAACAGACTATACCTGAGCCAGTATGCGTGGCCAGTGCTGAAGCCGCTCGGCGGCGTGGCGCTGGTGGTCATCTTTACGCTGTACATGCTGCTGAAGCGCGAGGACCTGCGGAACCGGCTGCTGCTGCTGGCGGGAATCGGTCATCTGAACCTGATGACACAGGCACTGAACGAGGCGGCAGCGCGGATCAGCCGGTACCTGATCATGAACGTAGTGGTGAATGCCGGTTATGGCATCCTCTTCGGGGTCGGGCTGTATATGCTACATGTGCCGAATGCGACGCTGTGGGGCGCGCTGATGGGCATTCTGCGCATGGTTCCCTACGCCGGGACGATGATTGCCGGCCTCGCGCCGGTGGCCTTTACGCTGGCGGTGTTCAATGGGTGGTGGCATCCGCTGTGGGTGCTGCTGTTGTTCGCTGGTCTGGAGTTTGTGATTGCGAACTTTATAGAGCCGCATGTCTACGGCAAGCGGACGGGCATCTCGTCCTTCGCCCTGGTAATCATGGCGGTGGTTTGGACGCTGCTGTGGGGCTGGCCGGGACTGATTGTGTCAACGCCGTTGACGGTTTGCCTGATTGTGATGGGGCGGCACATTCCGCAGATGAAGTTCCTGTACATTCTGCTTGGCGACGATGCAGAACTGTCGCCAGAGGCGCAATTCTACGAGCGGCTGCTTGCCATGGACCAGCCGGAGGCGCGGCGGATCGCGGAGAACTTCCTAGAGGTGCATGACCTGGTGGAGCTATACGACGGGGTTGTGTTGCCGGCGCTGATACTGAGCGAGCAGGACCGGCACAAGGGAGTGCTGGACGAGGTGCACGGAACCTGGCTCTATCAAAGCTCGATTGAGCTGATTGCCGAGCTGAGCGACTACAGGTCCCCGTATGTCAAGGCGCCCTGCGAGGACCAGGCGAAGCCGGACCGTATTCGGCCGGTGGTGTGCATTCCGGCAGACGACCATGCCGACGAAATTGCGGGCACCATGTTCGCGCAACTGCTGGAGCAGTGCGGGCACAAGACAATGCTGCTGGGGGCGGCGGCACTCACGCAGGAAATCATGGTGCGGTTGGGCGAGGACCCAGGCACGATTGTGTGCATCTCGGCGGTGCCTCCGTTTGCCTTTGCGCAGGCACGCAAGTTGGCGCAAACGCTCCGCGAGCATCTGCCGGAGAATCCTCTGATTGTGGGGTTGTGGGGCGGTACCGGTGATCCCGAGGCGCTGCAGTCGCGGTTCGGCAGTGCGCGCCCGGAGAGCGTAGTGACAACGCTGGGCGCGGCGCTTTCGCAGATACGCCAGATGGAGATCAATGCGCCAGCCGCGACGGCGGCGCAGTAAGGCGAAGGTTCTGAGGGCATGAATACACTCTCGATCACGATCCTCGGGTTCTTCTTCGGATTTTTCTTCGGCGCCGGTTGTGCGCTGGCGGTGATGTATTCGATCTATACGGGCGGGTATCGCAGAGGCGTGCTCGATTCGCTGCGGGAAAAGCAGACAGACCGTTACCGGCGCTGGCTGCCGTGGGCGGAAAAGCAGCTGAAAAAGGAGGACGCCCGGCAGGCATGAACGGCGCGCCGGACGGGTTATTGCGACGAGTGTGGTCACCCCTGCAAAGCTGCGAGTCCGCTTGTGACCAACACTATGATAACCCACCAGCCAACAACGACGGCTGCTGCCTTGCCGCGCGACACTTTGGCGACAATGGCTACGCCGATCACGCCGAGCACCACTGCCCATATCTCAAATACGTCAATGTGAGAACACAGGGAGCGTAGCCAGAGCGGGTAGTCAGAGCTGAGGAAATAGCCGATGTTGCTGCCGAGGGGATTGCTTTCCAGGAAGGAATCCGGCGCGAGGCCGGCAAAGATGGCGACGATCGCGAGCAGGAACTTGATATTCAACACCACGTTGGAGTAGAAGCTTACCGCGAAAATCTGACCATATTTGGATGTGCCGCCAAAGCCGAAGTTAACTGTGACCCACCACAGCAAGGCCACGATCGCAGTGATGATAAGCACGGGCACAACGTAGACGTAGCTGACGATCTCAGTAACTTTTGCCCCCACCTGTTTGATCGAGTCAGCCTTCGGCGACGCTTCGACCTGAGCCGCTCGAGCCGGAGCTTGACGCAGGTTGTTTTCATAGACCTGCGCCCAGCCGATCTTCTGCTGGACGCTGAAGCTGAAGGCAGCGCCAACCACAATCATTATGAGCAGCGGTCCCCAGAAGGTGGCTTTGCGGCGGATGTCGTTGAAGGTTTTGCTGGGCGCGACGAAGACGTCGATGACGCGCTGGGTTTCAGTGAGCGTCGCACTGGCGGGCACGGGCTGGGCAAGTTCGTTCATATTGGCTCCCCGAAAGAAAGTCTGAATTCACTGCTGCGGATGAATGCGTGGCCGAGATCGAGGCCCGAAAATACGGATGGCCGGATTGTACCTCCGAGCAGAGTTGAAACAAAAATTACCAAAACGGAATACGTTACGGTTGGGGTTCCGGTTCCGGCATGGACGCCCAGATGTCCACTCATCCTTGTGTCGGGATTTGGTAGTCTAAAAGGGCTCTGGGCGGGATTTGCCAATTTAAATTATGCGTTATTTTCAACCTGTCTTCGCTTTCGCGCTGGCCTTTGGGCTAGCTGGGCAGTCTTCCGCGTGGGCGAGCTACGTTCATCACCCTAAGAATAAGGTCAAGCTCACTCATCACTACCACCACAAGGTTCAATCTCATCGTTCTCCTCACCCGAAATATGGCGCAAAGGTAGAAAGCCGTTCAAAGACAACTCCTCATGAGCGCATGGTTGAGTCGGGTTCGATGGAGGCGCACGCGTCGGTGAAAAGCCACAAGCAGATGTATAAGTACGAACATGGCCACCGGATCGCGGAACACAGCACACGGCAGAACGAGTTGAAGCGGGCCGAGACAGAAAACCTGAACGTGGCCGAGACGATTCCGCCGATTCCGATGCGGGATGGGCACCTGTATATACCTCCGCCGCTGCGCGGATCGCTGGCCTCATTGGAGCGGCAGGATGAGCGCGATGAGGCGGAAGGCCTGAAGCGCATCCAGAACACCGCGCAGCTGAACCAGATGCGGCGCGACGGGAAGCTGGTTCCGCTGCCGGTAGGTGTGCAGTTGCGAGCAAGCCCGCACCTGCCGTGGGACCGGCGCTGCACGCGGCCCTGGACGGCGGCCTTTCTGCGCAATCTCGCGCATGCGCACTACGTGCGCTTCCGCCGCGCGCTGCAGGTGAACTCGGCAGTGCGCACCGTGCAGTTCCAGCGCCAACTGATACGAGTCAATGGAAACGCAGCGCCCGCGACAGGAGCCCTCATTTCCCCGCATGAGATGGGCGCGACGATCGACATCGGCAAAAAGGGGATGTCGCTCTCAGAGATCGCGTGGATGCGCGCGTATCTGTTGCCGCTCGAAGAGGAAGGCAAGCTCGACGTGGAAGAGGAGTTCTACCAGGCATGCTTCCACATTACAGTTTACGAATCATATGCACCGGGCACAGTTCTGCATACAAGATATCACTCAGAAGCGCTCCTGGCCTCCAGAATGAGGTAGGGAGGGCGTATGCAGACGAGCGATGAAACAATTAATGTGGGCTCAGGAGAGATTCTAAGTCCGTCGCTTTTTCGCGACGATTGCCGGCGGCGCTTATGGGATGGAATTCTGGTTGCCGCTCTTTGCGCCTTTGCTGTTCTTGCGGAAGAAGTCGAGGCCGAAATGCGGATCCGAGCGGGTTCCGGTGATCTGGATAGGGACCTCGGTTCCGGCCCCGTCCTTTGAGAAGAACGGGTCCATAGGCTTCAGCAGCCATGACTTCCATCCAGTGACCATCTGCGAAACCGTAGCGTCAAGGCGCGCGGTTCCGTGAAAGTCGAACTGGTTGCCGTCAAGTGAATAGATGCCGTTCATGGCGATGTTTGCGCCGGGCACCGTGTAATGCAAGCCGGTCACTGTGAGCTTGTTGTCTGCGAGCGTGAAGCTCCCGGTCATATCTGAGGTGATGTTGGGCTTGATGTTGTTTTTGATATCCTGCTTTGCTTCCTGCGCCATACCTTGGCTGCGCAGGCTCAGCTCGTCCACCTTGCTCTGAATGCCCGGGTTGCTGAAATGCACGCCGGTGATGGTGAAATTGCCGTTGAGTCGCATCCTTCCCGTGACGGATTGATCACCGGGCGGGAGATCAAGCCTTGTATGCAGCACGAGATTGCCGCTCATGATCGGCGGCTGCGTCATGATGGCCAGCTTCAGGAGGTCCTCGATGCGTGCGGGCTGAACACTCACGTCGAGGATGATTTGATGACCCTGGTTGGGCACTGTGATGACGTCTCCGCGTGCGACAATGTGCGAGTTCTGCAGCATGGCGTCGACCGGCTCAAGGTGCGTGTCGCCGTTGGTGCCGTCGACGATGGCGTGAAAAGTCGTGTGCAGTGGGACGGGCTGTCCGGCGACGTTGAGGCTGAAGTTGGGAGTATCGGTTTCGCCGTCGACCACAATGTTGTTCAGGGTGCCCTGATAGTTTCCGGTTGAAGACAGAATGCCGCCGATACCTCTGAGTGTGCTGAGGTCCGCATTCCTAAAGCTGTAAACTCCGCTGACAGGTGTGTCTCCGGGGCTGTGCGCGTTGAACGGGCCGAAGGTGCCGGTGGAGTTGATGTCTCCGATGGGCTTGGGGTTTATGAGGACGGCGTGGAAGCGCATCGGCTGGCCGGCTCCAACCGAAGTCATTTGCAGATTAGAGATTTCGAAATCGAGCGGAACCCTGCCGGGCTTGTCGGTTCCGAGGACGAGCGAGGCGCGGTCGATGTTGAGTCGGTCAACGAGAATTTCAATCTTTCCCGGCTTTGAGCCTTTGAGCTTGGGGATTTTGTGGCGCTGGCTTTTCGGCGGGAGGTTGATGGCGAGTCCGCTAATGCGCATCAAACCGATGTGCATGGGCGTACGGAAGAAATCGGGCCAGGTGGTACGGAAGCGGAAGCTGTTTGCCGCGAAGAGCGGCTTCTGTATGTCGAGGGAGTTTGGGAAGATTTTCAGTCCCGTGCCTGTTACCTCGAATCCATGTAGAGCTGAGACGTTAAAGCCTGCCAACTCAACCCGGCTGTCGTAACGGGTCTCCAGCGTTTCGATCACGCGCTGGCGAAGGATCGGCTCGGCGCGATGCAGATAGACGGCGAAGACGGTAGCAGCCGCTGCAACGAAAACCAATGCAATGGAGACGATCCACATCGTGACCCGAAACCAGAGCGGCTTACGGGGCCTTGAGGCACCCGATGCGGAATGAGCCTCGTCTGGCACTGTCCCTTCTTTCCCTTGCCATGCGGCGCCCTACAACGGATGAATTCTGTCGCTGTCCAACGGTCAGGATTTGCGAGCGCGAAAATCCTATAGATGCCGATTGTCCGGTCAGGGTTTTTGAGCGAAGGCCTCGCGGAGCCGCTGCCAGGTTACGCCGAGCTCTTCGGGCAGGACGCGGGTTTCTCCGGTTACGGTCATAAAGTTGGTATCGCCAAGCCAGCGCGGTAGCGCGTGGAGGTGGAGGTGCGCGGCTACGCCTGCGCCCGCAGCCTTGCCGAGATTAAGGCCGAGGTTCATGCCGTTGGGGTGGTAGGTGCGGTCGAAAGCGCGCTCGGTGCGCTGGGCGAAGTCCATGAGCTCATGTGCTGTCTCCGGCGCGAGCGCGGCCAGGGAAGCCTGATGCTCGTAAGGGACGACCATGATGTGTCCCGAGTTGTAGGGGAAGCGGTTCAGGCAGATAAAGACGCGCTCGCCGCGTATGACGATCCCGGCAGCGCGCTCGGCCTGGTCGCGGGACACTCCCTGGGCGATCGCGTAGTCGGCGGCGGCGACCATGTTGCAGAACAGGCAGCTTTTATCACCGGGCCAGGCGCTGAGCTCGGCGGGCACGCCCTTGCGGCCATCGCTATCGTCGGTGACGTAGGAATAGCGCCATGGCGTCCAGAGATGTTCCATGCATTGGAGTCTAAGCGAAGAAGCGGGTAGCTAGAAAGCAGTCAGCCTGCTTCGCAAGCAAGTCAGCTAAAAAGCGGCCAGCGAGTTTTAGTCAGCGTTCTTTCCGTTGACACTTTATTATTCCACTCAAGATGCAAATACTTTTCCTCATGCTTCTACTGGCGATCCTCACTGCGTGCAGCTTGGATATTGGGGCTATTTTGCTTTATTGGAAGAAAACACGGCCCCTTGGTCTCTATGCCCTGCTGGTTGAACCAGGAGGAGTTGCTGGTCTAGCGCTGTCTGCATATCTGTGGCAATTGTTGCCTTCTTTATTTGTATCGGGAGATTTGAATCACGGTGCTGGTTGGATAACCTGGGCGTTAATTGGGCTTTTCTTCATCTGGCTTGGAGGCGGTGCAGCAATCGGAACTATTTCTGGCTTCGTGCTGGCGACGTGGCTTTGGTGGCGATTCTCGCCGGAGCCGTATCGCCCAAAGATCGAAAGTGCATATCGAAGTTTTGTCGCGGGGTCTTTTTGGTATCGGCCACGATGGAACAAGCGCAGGGAGCCTGACTCTGCGGTGCCGATAGATCCGGAGTAGTCACAGAAAGGAAAGGGCAGACTCGCCAGGAGTCTGCCCTTTGAACTGCGTTGTGAGCTGTTTGCTTAGCGGGCTGCCTTGGCTGCGAGCCTGGCGGCTTGCTCTTTGAGAGCGGGAGCCTTGTTCGTGGCTTCCCAGCTGAACTCCGGCTCCTTGCGTCCGAAGTGGCCGTAGGCTGCGGTCTTGCGATAGATGGGGCGGCGCAGGTTGAGGCTTTCGATGATGCCCTTGGGAGTGAGCTTGAAGTTGGCACGAACCAGCTCCTCAAGCTTGCTTTCGTCGATGGTACTGGTGCCGAAGGTATCGACCAGCACGCTGACCGGCTCAGGGACGCCGATAGCATAGGCAAGCTGGACTTCGCAGCGCTCGGCAAGGCCGGCGGCCACGATGTTCTTGGCGATGTAGCGCGCCATATAGGCGGCCGAGCGGTCGACCTTTGTCGGGTCCTTGCCGCTGAAGGCGCCGCCGCCGTGACGTCCCATGCCGCCGTAGGTGTCCACGATGATTTTGCGTCCGGTGAGTCCGCTGTCGCCCATGGGACCGCCGACAACGAAGCGGCCGGTGGGGTTAATGTGGTACTTGGTGTTCTCGTCGAGCAGATTGGCGGGAAGCACGGCCTGGATGACGTGCTTGAGAATGTCGGCGCGCAGCTCTTCGTTTGAGATGGTTTCAGAGTGCTGAGAGGAGATGACCACGGCGTCGATGCGGACGGGCTTGTGAGTCTTCGCATCATACTCGACTGTTACCTGGCTCTTGCCGTCGGCGCGCAAGTAGGGCATCTGGCCGGACTTGCGGACCTCGGTCAGGCGCCGAGTCAGACGATGCGCGAAGGAGATGGCCGCGGGCATCAGCTCCTCGGTCTCGTTGCTTGCGTAGCCGAACATCATTCCCTGGTCACCTGCGCCGCCGGTGTCAACGCCCATGGCGATGTCGCCCGACTGCTTGTTGATTGATGAAATCACCGCGCAGGTGTTCGAGTCGAAGCCGTAGAGGGCATTGTCATAGCCGATGGCGGCGACGACTCCGCGGACCAGTGTCTGGAAGTCGACATAGGCGCGGGTGGTGATTTCGCCGGCAATGACGACCAGTCCGGTGGCGAGCAGTGTTTCGCAGGCGACGCGGCTGTATGGATCCTGCTCGAGGCAGGCATCAAGGACTGCGTCCGAGATCTGATCAGCCATTTTGTCAGGATGGCCTTCGGTTACGGACTCCGAAGTAAACAAGAAACGATCGCGATGAGACAAGTGAAAATTCCTCCGAGATGTGCCGCCGGTGTGAGTTTCGTTCGGCCCTAGATTTCGACCATGGGATATACCGGGCGGGAACGGAGAGGCGGAAGGTCTATTGTGTCCTTCTTATAGTACTAAACGGCTTTGGGGTGGGCAAAGGCTTCGAGCGAAAAGGGAAAATGGGGTTCTTAGTGGTTCCTGAGGGGCTGTGAATGGGGGCGTGCGAGGGATGGTGTTCGGGGATCAGTTGTGGAGAGGCTGGGAAGTAGTCGCGGCGGTAACGGTGGGATGAGGGACCGCGACCTGTGCGGACATCTTATTGCTCACATAACTCCATACGAACCAGCCGAGGGCCGCCAGGACAACCAGCAGTACAGCGACGCCAGCCCATTTGAGCCGCATGGCCGGGCGGTCACTGATTGTCGGGCGATTTTTTTGCACATTTTCGGCGAAGGCGATCCAGCTTGCGTCATCATCCTTGAGTTGCCCGCTTTCCTGGTAGGCGGTCATAAAACGCTGGATCCAGGCATTCTCATCGAGGCCGACGACGTGCGCATAGCCACGCACGATGCCTTTGTTGAATACTCCGCCTGGGAGCACGTCAAAGTGGCTGGTTTCAAGGGCCACCAAATGGCGATTACTGATCTTGGTCGCATTGGTGATGTCGTCGAGCGATATTCCGCGCGCTTCGCGCTCACGACGCAACTCTTGTCCGAACTCACTCATTTACCCGCTAATCCTTATCGATCCTCACTACCTTTCCGGGGGACCTTGCCGAATTACCTGCTCAATGGAGCATGGATGTGTAGAGTAAGCATAAAACTGTATCGTGCGCAAGTCAAAACAGAAAACGCAGATGTATCTTTCTTTTCAGCCACCTGGTGGAATTTGTAGCAATGAAATCGGTGCAATTAAGGGATACTTTAGGCCACTGCGAGACAATGCGAGACGGGACGTGCCATTTTGTTACACTCTTCCAAAGGAGGGATCCATCTGCCAGAGATGCAGTTCCGGTGCCAGATTGCGCCGTCCTGGCTCTGACGTAACTCCATATTTATCAATGAATAAGCTTGTCATCGGCAACGTCATGCACCGTCCTCTGCGCACTATGATCAGTATGGTTGCCGTCGCCATCGAGGTGGTGATGATCCTGTCGATTGTGGCGATCATGGTCGGCATGGTAACCAATGCCCGCACCGAGAGGAGCGGCATCGGCGCAGACATCATTGTGAGTCCGCCAAATTCGAGCTTTATCAGCTCGGTTGGGGGCGCACCTATTCCTGCCAAGATTGCCGACGTGCTGGGCAAGTTACCGCACGTGGCAGTGGCTGCACCAGCGATCGCGGACTTCAACCTGGCGGGAGGGGTGGAGACGATCTGGGGCATCGATTTCGAGAGCTATAACGCACTCCGCCCATTTGTGTTTCTTAAGGGGGGACCGTTCCAGGCTCCAAATGACGTGATTGTGGATGACCTGTTTGCCCGTACCGGGCCAGATGGCAAGCCACGCACAGTGGGGTCAGAAGTGAAGCTGTTGAACCACGAGTTTCGCATCTGCGGGATTGTGGAGCACGGCAAGGGCGGCCGCATTTTTCTACCTATCAAGACACTTGGCGCACTGTTGGGGGAGCCGAACAACGCCTCGTTGTTCTATATCAAGAGCGACGCCCTGAAGAACCAGGATTTGATCCGGAACGAGATCCACGCCGTACCGGGATTGCAAGATTATCAGGTGCAGACCATGCGGGAGTGGTTGTCGATGATGACACCGGAGAACCTACCGGGCTTCAACATCGCGCTGGACACGGTGATCAGCATTGCTGTAATTGTGGGCTTCCTAGTGATCTTCCAATCGCTGTATACAGCGGTGATGGAGCGGACGCGCGAGATCGGGATTCTAAAGGCGCTGGGCGCTTCCAAGCTTTACATCCTGAACGTGATTCTGCGTGAGGCGCTGCTGATCTCCGTCGCCGGGATCATTCTGGGCATCGTCATGACTGAGGTGATCAAGTTCGGATTGAGCGTGCACTTTCCGAAGTTTTCCTTCATGCTGAGCTACACTTGGCGGGTGTATGCCGCGCTGATCGCGCTGGGAGGGTCGCTGCTGGGAGCGATTTATCCGGCGTGGAAAGCTGCGCGGAAGGACCCAATCGATGCGCTGGCTTACGAGTGAGGACTGGCCATCCAGGGAGCGCGCCTCGCGCCGCCCTGGTGCCAGCTTACGTGGCCGCTCCCGTTGGTCGCGCATTCACACACACACTCGCGATGTGGGTGCCTCGCTGCAGGGCTATTTGCTCAGTGCTTCCGCGATGGCCTCCTCGGCGAGCGGTGCCATGATCGCGTAGCCTGAGGGCGTGGGGTGGACGCCATCTTTCGATAAGCCGGGTTTCATGCCGCCCTCGGAGTCAGCCAGATGGCTGTAGTAGTCGAGGTAGACGTCTCCGTCGCGCTTGCTGAAGTCCTTGAGCCATGTATTGAGCACACGAATCTCTTCGGCGGGCTTGATGCCGGATCGCCACGGATAGGCAATAGCAGGCAGTATGGAGGCGAAAACCACCTTGATGCCGCTCTGGTGGGCGATGTCTGCCATGGAGACGAAGTTGTCTTCGATCATATCCGGCGTGGATGGGCCAGTGTTGCCCGCGATGTCGTTGGTCCCGGCCAGAATGATCACGACGGCGGGCTTGAGCTGGACGACGTCCTGCTGGAAGCGGACGAGCATTTGCGGAGTGGTCTGGCCGCTGATGCCCCGGTTGACGTAGGGCTTGCCGGGGAAGTATTGGGCGACTGGCCAGACGTCTGTGATGGAGTCGCCCATGAAAACCACGCGATCTTCACAGGGAGTGACGGGCGGCAGGGCTGCATCGGCCGCACGATAGCGGTTGAGCTGCGCCCAATCGTCGAGGCGGGCCTGCATCTGCGCGATCTCCTGGCACTGCTTTGTTGCGTCGGCGGGGCAGGAATTTGATTGGGCCATCGCAGGCATTGCGCAGAGCAGAGCCGCGCAAATCATAGCAGTCGATTTCATGGACAAGGGGCCTCCGGCAAGAATCGAAAGGCAATTATAGGGAATTCAAGCAGGCAACTCATTCCCCGGTGAGGCCGATGGAGCGCATGAGCTCAAGAGCGTTGGTGCTTTCGGCGATGCCCGGCAACAGCTTGTAGTCGAAAGAGAGTTTGCCTTCGGCGAAGGTATCGCCGAAGTGGAAGTTGGCGGCGCGTCCGTCAAGCATGGCGACGATTTCCGTAAGGGCGAGGTCGTGCGTGGTGACGATGCCGATGGCGCGGCGGCGGACGAGGCCGCGTACGATGGATTCGGTTCCGACGCGGCGGTCGTGCGAGTTGGTACCGGAGAGCAGCTCATCCATCAAAAAGAGCACAGGCAGCTCTTTGCCGGTGAGGTCGAAGATCTGCTTAAGGCGGGTGATCTCTGCATAGAAGCGCGAGAGGCCGCCCTGCAACGAATCGAGCACGCAGATGGACGCGGCGACTTGCAGTTCAGAGAGGGCCATGCTGCGGGCGCGCACGGGGGCCCCGGCCTGCGCGAGCACCGCGTTGACGCCCACGCCGCGGGTGAAGGTGCTTTTGCCGGCCATGTTGGGTCCGCTGATGATGATGAGCTGGAGGTTGGCGGAGTTTCCGGACGCGCGGCCCAGCCTGACGTTGTTGCCAACGGCCGGGTCCTGAACGAGCGGATGCGCTAGGTCCTCAGCTTTGAGGTAGGTATCCGAGTCCGATGCGGACGCGGTCAGCTCGGGGAAGACGTAACCGGGATGCTCATGGGCGAAGATCGCGAGCGAAAGCAGCGCCTCTAATTCCGCAGCCGCGGTCATCCAACCGGGTACGGACGCGCCATAGCGGATGCGCCAGTGCTCAGCAGACCAGGTCCACTGGCGTGTCCAGAAGACGAAGGGGTCCACCGCTTTGATCAGGAGGTTGTCGGCGGACATCAGGTATTCGCGATAACCGCTGAGTTTGGCAATGGCGCGAGAGGGTGAGCTGCCAGAGGCACGAAGCTGTGCCTGCAGAGCCGTCAGCATGGGTGAGGTAAAGGACTCCTGCTCTATGGCGCTGAAGATGGCGGCGAGCAGCGGCAGTTCCTTTCCGGCAGTCTCGAGAGCTTCCGCAGCGCTTGCGATTTGCTTGTGCGAGACGAAATTCACGATGAGATTGAGCGCGCTCAGGCCGAGCGCAACAATGCCCCAGTGCCAGACCGGGAGGGCGTCAAGATGGCTGAGCATCCATAAAAGAATGGCGAGCGCCCAGGCGGCAGCGAGGACCACGTGGAGCGCCCGAAGGGCGGCGGGGATATTTGCGACCTTCTGAGTTGACTCGGCCCACGCGGTTAGTGCCTCCGGCGTGTTCTCACCTTCGGATTGCACGTCCTCTCCAGCAAGAGCCATGTGCTCTTGGAAGTCGATACGCGGCGCCAGCTCGCGGACAGCCGCCTGGCGCTGATGCACATGGCCAACGGGGGCGGGTGCGAGGAGCCAGTCGGCCAGTTTCTGCTCGCCGGCGATGGTGCGCGCCGTGCAGATTAGCTCGAAGATGCCGCCCTTACCGAAGAGGTCAAGGTCGCGGGCGTAAGGATGGGCGGGGTCAAAGAACTGCTCACCCTGGCGTCCGGTCCCTGGCCAGCGACCCTCCAGACGGGCGAGGCCGCGCTGGTAAAAGTTCTTGCGCTGACGGGTAATGCGCAGGCGGCGCAGGACATGCTCGTGCAGGACAAAAGAAAGAACAAAGATCGCGAAGACGATGCCAAGCCAAGGGAGTTGGGTGGGAGCATACTTCATGAGCCATGCGCCCAGGACTGCGCCAATGGCGAAGATGGCTATCTTGAGGCCGACGTAAAAGCGGTCGCGCTGCGCGAAAGCGGCTTCGTCGCGGCCGATTGCCTGGAGCCGCGCACGGTATTCGGCCTCTGGGCCGTCGGCATTCGATTCAACCTGTGCTTCGACCTGAGCTTCGGTCTGTGTTCCGGACTGCGGCATGCGCGACCTTCTCCAGTTTCATGATACAGAGAAGGGGTGGCCTGGCATGAAACAGGTGTGCCCCTGCCGCAAAACACCCGCAGAACAAACAGAATGAGTATTTCCGGCCAGACGTGGCGTACGAAGCCTAGTCCCCGAAGGCCGCGCAGGCGGATGCTTCGTCTTCGTGCAGGCGGGTGTATTTCGTAATACCCACCATGGTGAAGACCTTCTGGAAGTGCGGGCTGAGCCCGAAGGTCTGGATTCTCTGGTTGTTTTTCCCCGCGGCGTACATCAACTGAATGATGAGCGCGATGCCGCTCGAATTGATGTATTCAACCTTTGAGAAGTCTAGCAGTATGCGCTTGTTTGTCTCCGGAGGTATGCCTTGGTAGGTCCCAAGGATCGCTGCTTCCGATGCACTGGTGATGTCACCGGAAAAACGCATCACCGTGATTGGCGCTCCCGCGCAGTTGACCTCTTCCAATTTCACCCGAGTCCCCGTTTCCTCCATGCGCTCTCCTTCAATCAATCCTTCACCTTATCGACAAGAATGACCAGCCGAACGTAACTGCCACTCGGGGGAGAGCTGACCCATTCCGCCTTGTCCACCAACGATTGGATGAGAAACATGCCCATCCCGCGGCTGGGTTCCTCGCCATGTATCTTTTTGTCGATGTCGGGTGCGTGCACTTTGGTGCGCGGTCCCGATCCTGAGTCCAGAACCTTCACTTCCAAGCTGTCTGAATCCATCGACAGGATGACGCCGACGGTCAGGGATTCGTCGAGTTTATTGCCGTGCTCCATGGCATTGATGCATGCTTCGGCAACTGCGGTTTTCAAGTCCTCGACGCGCTCCGCGGTGAAGCCCATGATCTTGGCGACGCTCGCGGCAGTGCTCATGGCTACTTTTTCGTAGCCGAGCCGCGATGGTAGGCGCAACTCGATGTTGTGGCTGGAATTTGTACCGGTCACCCAATCCTCCCTATGACTTTCGCCCCACCACCAGCGCGGTCATGTCGTCGCTCTGCGTTTCCTGGTTCGTGAACGCATCCAAGGCCTGCCACAGCGAATCTAAAATAGCCTTTGGATCGTTACTGTTGCAACTACGAAATGCTTGCAGCAAGCGTCCCTCGCCAAATTCCTCGTCGCCGCGAAAGACCTCCGTCATGCCGTCGGTATAAAAGAGTAGCCTACTTTTTTCGCCGAGAATGAACCGCTCCTCCCTATAGGTGGAGAAAGGGAGCATCCCGATCGGCGTGCCGCTTGCATGAATCATAACCGGGTTTTGGCTTCCGTTCAGCAAAAATCCCGGGTTGTGCCCGGCATTGACCGCTTCAAGCACGTGTTCGCGAGGGTTCAGGCGCAGGAGCATGGCGGTGACGTAGCGGCGGCGCGACTGGTCGCCTTCCTCAAAGTGCAGCTTATTGAGGTGCGAGGCGATCTCCTCCAGCGTCATGCCGGAGCGGGCGATGGCCCTAAAGGCGGAGCGAAACGAGTTGCTTACAAGGGCGGAGGCAAGCCCCTTGCCAGCGACGTCGGCAACGACCATCATGAGGTCGCCCGACGGTAGAGGGAAAATATCGAGATAGTCGCCGCCGACCTCGTAGCAGGTCTGCGAACGGCTGGCGAGGGTGTAGTTGGGAATGTCGGGAATGGTCTGCGGCAGCAGACTGCGCTGAATGTCGCGGGCCGATGCCAAGTCCTGTTTCACGCGCTCCATGTCCAGCGTCTTCTCATGATAGCGGGCGTTTTCGATGGCGACGGCGGCCTGTACGGCGAGATTCTCGAGAAAGTCCTGCTCGTAAAGCGAGAGCGGAGCGTTATCCCGGGTGATCACCACCATTTCCGTCAGGAGATTACCGCTACGGTCGAACAGGGAGAAGCGGAAGCACCCTTTGCCGGGATCAGAGGACGGCGGCTCCAGCAAGAAGCGCGGCGGGATGTCTCCGTATGAGAAAGGGAAGGCGGTGAAGAAGGCTCCGGCCATCTCCAGCTCGCGCACAATGATCTGCAGAACCGAGCGAAGCACGCGGTCGAGCTCAATGGTGCTGTGAATTTTATGGCTGGTATCGAGCAGCGCCTGGAGCCGGGCGATTTGCTGCTGCAGCTGGAGGTTTTCCTCGTAATCCATCACAACGGCTCCTTGCAAAGCGTAATGGTCAATTTAAGGGGCCTACTGGTGGGGAAGGCTGACGGCGTAAAGATACCACGCCGCATGGGGTAGCCACTGCTCGGTCCAGCGCCAGTCGTCATCCTTGCCGGTGATGGCATACCCCTCGTTGAAGGCAATGGAGTCCTCGCTGTCGTATCCGGCGGTGATGCCGTTGATGATGGCGCCCGGGGCATTTGTGTACTCCCAATAGCGGAAGAACATATATGGCGCGTTGTTGTGCCCGCTTCCCATTAACATGCAGGTGTCAAACGGGTTACGGCCGAGGATCCAATGCAGTTGGTTCCAGGCGTAGGCCTCAAGCTGGGCGTGGAAGGCGGGAACATCAACAAAGAGCGGAGCGGCCATGCGGGCTGCGGCGGCCAGTGACGCGAGGCGGGCATTCTCGCCCTGCCACCACGGGGCTGCCTCGGTATCGTGGGGAAAGAAAAAGGCGCTGCGAATCTGGCCATCGCCCATCCGCACGAGCTGGCGGGCGTAGTCAAAGGGATTGTTGACCTGGGAGGTCACCCAGAGCTCAAAGCGCAGGGATTGCTCCACGGCACTGCGGACACGGCTCTGCTGTGCTGGTGACGCGATTGTGTCGTATTCAAGCAGGCTGACCACGGGCAGACCTGCGTCGGACGGGTGAAAGAAAGGCCGGTGACCGTCGTTGGCGCGCCAGTAGTCGCGGTACTTACCGAGAGAAGCGAGCCGGGCCATCAAACTATCTGCGCGGCGGTTGGCAGCGGCGAGGTATTCGGGCTTGTGCGACGCGCGGTAGAGCTCGGTTGCTGCCATCAGCGCGCAGTAGTCGTCGAGGATGTTCTCCTTGTGATCGTTGAGCAGCTCGGTGTTGTGACGGCTGAGGAAGTCGAAGGCCTGCTCTGCGGTGCGAAGGTAGATGGCTCGGGTAAAGTCGCCGTCGACGGGCATGGTGCTGGCCAGCGCGAGCGCCGCAATGGCCATGCCACCTCCGGAGCGGAAGCCGACTTGATAGGCATAGGGGCCCTTGGCGGGCAGGATGGTTTCGGTAGATTGCGAGGCATTGGTCTTGATGCGGGTTCGCCAGTTTGGATTGCCGATTTTGCGGTCTTTGGCGAGCTTTTGGGGGCCGGGCGCGGAGATGCTCTCGTAGAAAGAGCCATTTGAGCGCTTCATGCGGACGAGGAAGTCGGCCCCGAAAAGGCCTTCGTCGAGCAGGCGCCGCTCATACTGGCTGAAATTCTGGTTGTGGCGCGCTTCCAGGGCTTCGTAGCTTTTGAGAAGGCTCCAGGCGACGAGCGGGACCTGCTGCGGATTGAAGTATGAGGTCAGGTTCTGGTGCGAGAAGTGGATACCGTAGTCACCGGTTGCGTCGTACCAGCCGCCGTGAACATCCACGTAGCCGGGGCCATTGGGGACCTTGAGATGGCGGTCTGTGCGGTTCATCTGTCCGCTGGCGCGCTGGCCTTTGAAGTAATAAATGATGTTGGAGAGAGTGGTGCGTTCGAGCAGGTCGCCTTCAATCTGGAAGGCGCAGGAGTGGGCCTCGCCCAGTGCGTCGCGGGTTTCAAGGGCGTACTGGCCGGGCTGGTTGAACGCGGAGAAGTCGGCAGTCCAGTAAACATTGCCGTGGGGAACGTGCCAGTCGTAGACGCTGCCGGCGAGTTTGGGCGTTCCGGTGAAGACGACCTTGCCGGTTGACGCATCAACGAGTGTGAACTGCTCCGGGTGGTCCTGCGATGTGCCCTGGAGGATGGCCTGCTTGGGCGCGGTGGTGTCGTAACCGACCTGGTCGACCAGCACATGGAGTTGGGCGAAACAAGCCGGAGCGAGAACAGTGACGGCGAGAAGTGCGGCAAGCTGCGTACGGATACTTTGGATCACTTTTTCTCCGGTCAGAAGAGTTCGCGAGGATGATAAACCATCCGGAACGGCATCCGCAGGGATCGGCCCGTGAAAGAAATCTTTGCAGAAGCCGGGTGAAAACTGGTATCAACGATACATGAGCCGGGATACCAGCAGGTCGAATTTTCCGCGTAAAAAACGTTTTAAGTCATGCCGTACAGAATGGCAGCCGTTGCGTTACATGTGCCTGGCATTGACGTGTGTGATGTTCCTCGGCTGTGCCCCCGCGGTATTTGCCGCAACCGCCGGACAAGGACAGCCGCAGGTGATCGCGTACATCTTTCCGCAAAACAGCCTGCTGCAGCCGGGGGAGATTGCCGTACAGAAGCTGACACGGATCAACTACGCTTTCGCGAACATTAAGGACGGCAAAATCGTGGAGGGGTTCCCGACGGACCCAGCCAACCTCGCGACGCTGAATGCGCTGAAGAAGGAAAACCCTTCGCTGACAATACTGGTTTCGGTGGGCGGATGGTTGTGGTCGGGCAACTTCTCTGACATGGCGCTGACCGAGCATAGCCGCAAGGTTTTCATTAACAGCGTGATCGCCTTTATCGAGAAGTATGACCTTGACGGACTCGACATTGACTGGGAGTATCCGGCGCTGCCGGGAGCAACCAACCACTTTCGGCCGGAAGATACAAAGAATTACACGGCCGTGCTGCGGGAGTTGCGGGAGCGATTCAACCAGGAAGAGAAGAAGTTGCACCGCCGTCTGTATCTCTCGATTGCGACGGGTGGAGAGGCGAACTTTCTGGCACATACCGAGATGGACAAGGTGCAGAAGTACGTCGATACCGTTAATTTAATGTCTTACGACTACCACGAGCCGGACAGCGGCCCGGTCACAGGGTTTAATGCGCCACTGTATACCAATCCGCAGGATCCGAAGCCGGCGTCAGCGGATGAGTCGGTTCGTGAGTATGAGGCGGCGGGTGTGCCAGCAAGAAAGATCGTGCTGGGCGTGCCGTTCTATGGGCACGCCTGGGCCGATGTGCCGGACGTGAACCACGGGCTCTTCCAGCCGGGCAAGCCCGCTCCAGGCACCTCTACGAAATACGGAAACATCGTCGCCACGATAATCAATCCGATGACGCCCGATAACGGGTTTGTGCGCTATTGGGACCCGGTGTCGAAGGTTCCGTATCTATACAACGCGGAGAAGCAGCTCTTTATCTCATACGACGATCCAGAGTCGATGGCGCTGAAGACCCAGTATGCCGTGGACCACCAGCTGGGCGGCATCATGTTCTGGGACTACTCAGGCGATCCGACCGGTGTCCTGCTAGACACGATTGACGCGACGCTGTTCCATCAGCCTACGGGCGCGATCACGGTGACGGAGGCACGCTAATGGCTGAGAGCGCGGCGACTGTGGTGAGCGCTCCGGTGCAAACGGCTCCGAAGCGCATTGCGTCGATCGACGTCTTCCGTGGGCTCACCATGGCGGTGATGATCTTTGTGAATGAACTGGCGGGAGTGCACGGCCTGCCCTGGTGGACCTATCACGCCAAGCGCGATTGGAACGTGATGACCTATGTCGATATGGTCTACCCGTTCTTCCTATTCATCATCGGGCTGGCGATCCCGATCGCGATTCGTGCGCGGCTCAAGAAGGACACGTCGAAGCTCGCTCTGTGGCGGCATGTGCTGCTGCGCTCTGCCAGCCTGATTGTGCTGGGACTGATCCTAGCCAACGCCGACAAGGTGGACAGCGCGCACACTGGCCTGAGTGGAAGCATGTGGGGGCTGCTGGGGCTGCTGGGCGGAGTGCTCTACTGGAACTCCTATCCCGAGTCGAAGCGTTTTCGGAGGCTCTTCAAGACCCTGCGTGTTGTCGGGTTGCTGCTGCTGGTGGTTGTGTACGCCATCTTCCGGCGGCTGACTCCGGCGGGGCATGTGGCCTGGATTGACGGCAGGTATCCGGAGATTCTGGGGCTGATCGGATACACGTATTTGTCCGTCGCGGTCCTCTACATTTCCACGCGACGCTGGCTGTGGGCCCCGCTGGTGTGGTTTGTGGGGCTGGTGGGCTTGTGCGCGGTGGCCACGCTGCACTGGCTCAACTTCCCGAACACGCTACCTCTCTACTTCTGGCCCTTCAGCAACGGATCGTGGGCGTGCATGACCATGGCCGGTGTGGTCACGTCGGTGATCTTTCTTGGCGAGCATCGCTGGAAGGCGGCGAAGCAGCGGATGCAACTCGCGGCGGCGTTCGCCGTTCTCAATTTTGTGGCGGGATGGCTGCTCACGCCGCTCGGCATCTCCAAGATTCGCGCCACGCCGACGTGGTGCCTCTACAGCGACGGCGCGGCGATTCTATGCTTCACGCTGCTCTATTGGATATGCGATGTGAAGAAGCAAACAGGATGGGCCTTCCCGGTGCGCTCGGCAGGATCGAACACACTGCTTACCTATCTGCTGCCGGACTTTTATGCATTCATCATCGGTGTGACTAGTGCGGCATATTTTGAGACGCATTTCGCGTTCGGATGGCCGGGCGTGGTGAAATCGGTGATCTTTACGATGTTCATCCTCGCGGTGTCCACACTGCTGACGCGCTGGCGACTGCGGATGCAGTTGTAGGCTGGCGAGCACTACCGGTTCCAAAAAGAATGAGCGGGGGAGACATTTGTGTGCCCCCTCCTGTATCTTTTCTACGTCTGTTTTCTGATGATAAATCGATTGAGTAAGCAAATCTTTGACCTGTCCGGACGTTGTGCGGTGGTGATTGGGGGGACCTCCGGGCTGGGTAAATCCATTGCGCTAGGATTGGCTGCGGCAGGAGCCGACACCATTGCCAGCGGACGCCGAGTGGCGGAAGCCGGCGAGCTTGCCGATGCGATTGAGGCGATGGGACGCCGGACGCTGCGCCGCACGGTCGATGTATGCGACCGCGCAACGATTGAGGCACTGCACGAGGATGTGCTGGGCAGCTTCGGGCAGGTCGATATTCTGGTGAACGCGGCGGGCACTACGTTGAAGACGCCGACGCTGGAATGCCCTGAGAAAGAGTGGCAGAGGATCTTAGATACGAACCTGACCGGAGTGCTGCGCACATGCCAGATCTTCGGGCGCGGGATGGTAAAGCGCAAGTACGGGCGCATTGTGAATATTGCGTCGCTCGCGACCTTCGTTGCATTTCGCGATGTGGCGGCCTATGGCGCCAGCAAGGCCGGTGTGGGAGCTCTGACCCGGTCACTCGCGGTCGAGCTCGCTCCGCATGGGGTGACGGTGAATGCGATTGCGCCGGGAATCTTTCCCACTGCGCTGAACAGTGAGCTGGTGAACAACACGGAACGCGGACGGGAGCAGTTGATGCGGACACCGATGGGAAGGTTTGGAAATCCGGATGAGGTGACGGGAGCGGCGATTTACTTCGCTTCCGAGGCGGCTTCGTTTGTGACCGGGACGATTCTTGCCGTGGACGGCGGGTACCTGGCGAGCGGAGTGAACCAATAAACAGGCTTTGACAGAAACGTCAGCAAAAAGGCAGAAAAGGCAGACACGATGATGAACAAACGATGGATACGAATGAGCGATGCGAAGCCGGTCTGGACGGCGACGCTTGTGGCGGGCATTCTGCTTGCGTTGGGCGTGCCTGCGGGCCAGTGCCAGACGAAGTATCCGTACCAGAATCCCGAGCTCTCGCCGGAGCAGCGCGCTGCCGATCTGGTGTCGCGCATGACTCTGGAGGAAAAGGTATCGCAGACGATGAATAGCTCGGCGGCGATTCCGCGGCTGGACATCCCGGCGTACAACTGGTGGAGCGAAGGGCTGCACGGAATAGCGCGTTCGGGTTATGCGACGATGTTTCCACAAGCCATCGGCAACGGGGCGACGTGGGACACGGCACTGGTTCACCAGATGGCGACGGTGATCTCAACCGAGGCGCGGGCCAAGTATAACTGGGCCATTCGGCACAATATCCACAGTATTTATTACGGGCTTACCATCTGGTCGCCGAACATCAATATTTTTCGCGATCCGCGCTGGGGACGCGGACAGGAGACGTACGGTGAAGACCCGTTCCTGGCCAGCCAGATGGGCGTGGCGTTCGTAACCGGCCTGCAGGGTGACAACCCCCACTATCTGAAGACAGTGGCCACCTCGAAGCACTTCGCGCTGTATAGCGGGCCAGAGTCGCTACGCCACGAGATCAATGTCAAGGCGTCGCCCTATGACCTGGAAGACACGTACCTGAGGGCTTTCCGCGCGACGGTTGTGCGCGGCCATGTCGATTCGCTGATGTGCTCGTACAACGCGGTGGATGGCGTTCCCTCGTGCGCCAACACAATGCTGCTCCAGCAGACGCTTCGCAACGACTGGGGTTTCAGAGGCTATGTGACCTCGGACTGCGGCGCGATTGATGATTTCTTCTCAGCGCATGGGCACCACTATTCGCCGGATGCGGCGCATGCTTCGGCAAGCGCCATGCTCGCCGGAACGGACACCAATTGCGGCGACTCGTACAGGGCTCTGACCGAGGCGGTGAAGGAGGGGCTGATTCCGGCGAGTGTTCTCAACAAGTCTGTGGAGCGGTTATTCACGGCGCGATTCCGGCTGGGAATGTTCGATCCGGCGAGCATGGATCCCTATGCGCGGATTCCTATGAGCGAGGACAACTCGCCGGCGCATCGCGCCCTGGCGCTTACGATGGCGCGGAAGTCTATGGTGCTACTGAAAAACGAGGACGGGTTCCTGCCGTTAAAGGCGGGCATGGAGACGATTGCGGTCGTGGGGCCGAATGCGGCTTCGCTGGCTTCGCTCGAAGGCAATTACAACGCGATTCCTTCGAATCCGGTACTGCCCCTGGACGGCATGCGAGCGGAGTTCGGCAAAGACCATATACTGTACGCGCAGGGATCGTCCTACGCTGTGGATCTTCCGGTGCCGATGCCGGAAACGGCGTTTCACCCGTGGAAAGGATCAAAGCTGGCCGGGCTCAAGGGCGAGTACTTTGCATCGTCCGCAATGACCGGCAAGCCGGTGCTGACGCGGATTGACCACCAGATTGACTTTGACTGGGACGCAGCGAAGCCGGCGCCGGGCGTGCCGATGAGGAACTTTGGTGTGCGCTGGACAGGGACGATCCAGGTGCCCGCTCCGGGCGATTATCCGATCCGGATTTCTCTGACGGATTGCTATCCATGCAACGACATTGAGACATACAAGGTGTACGTGGACGGCAAGATGGCGGGGAAATTCTCGCCGCAGGCCGCTCAAGAGACGCGCTCGCGTCAGACGCCTTCATTCACCCTGCATTTTGATGACACGAAGCCGCACGTTTTCCGGCTGGACTACACGCACGACTCCCCTCTGTTCGGCGCGGGCATCACGCTGGGCTGGATGCCGCCAGCGGAGGTGGAGCGGGAACAGGCGGTGGCTGTCGCGAAGAAGGTGGATGTAGTTGTCGCATTCGTCGGCTTATCTCCGGATATTGTGGGTGAAGAGATGCCTATCCATGTGGATGGCTTCAACGGGGGCGACCGTACCAAGATCAAGTTGCCGCCGGTGCAGCAGCAATTGCTGCAAGCGCTGGGAGCGACCGGCAAGCCTCTGGTTGTGGTGCTGATGAACGGCAGCGCGCTGGCCGTGGACTGGGCCGCGCAGCATGCGAACGCGATTCTGGAGGCGTGGTATCCGGGCGAAGTGGGCGGAACGGCGATTGCGGAGACGCTGGATGGAAAGAACAATCCGGCGGGACGGCTGCCCGTGACCTTCTACAGGTCGCTCAAGCAGCTTCCGCCGTTTACCGATTACTCGATGAAGGGCCGGACGTATCGATACTTCCACGGCGATCCGCTGTATCCGTTCGGATATGGGTTGAGCTATACGACTTTCTCATTCAGCAACCTGAATCTGTCGACGGGTTCCGTGACGGCCGGGGATGATCTGGGTGTGGACGCGGAGGTCCGCAACACGGGCAAGCGCGCGGGTGATGAGGTGGCGGAGCTCTATCTGACGCCGCCGCAGACGCCGCTTGCGCCAATCTGCGAGCTGGAAGGCTTTACGAGAATTCACCTGTTGCCGGGCCAGATGCAGCGGGTGCACTTCACGCTGCGTCCGCGACAGTTGAGCGTAGTGGATGCGCAAGGCAACCGTGGCGTGCAGCCGGGCAGCTACCACGTATATGTGGGCGGGTCGCAACCCGTGCCGGATGCAGGAGTTTCCGAGACATTTACGATCACCGGCAGCAAGCCCCTGCCGCGCTGAGGTGCGTGGCGTGCGTTGGCTGAAGCTTCTGCTGGCGGTGGCGCTTGCGCTAGAGTGCGCCTCTGTGCGGGCAGAGAACGGAAGCGCCGGATGGCTGCGCTATGCGCCGCTTGCGAATGCGCAGCCCTACCAGTCACTGCCTGCGGCAGTGGTTCCGCTGGACCGCTCGCCGGAGGTGCAGGGCGCGGCACGTGAGCTGACGCTGGGTCTTTCAAAAATGCTGGGGCATCCGGTACTGGAGGGAGACTCGTTCTCCACAATGCCGGAATTTGTAATCGGAACGGTTACAGAAATGGAGCACAGGTTTCCGCAGTGGAAGCCATCTGCTCAATTGAGGCCCGAGGGCTACACTGTTGCGACGGTCCACGACGGCGGTCATATCTACTGGGTGATTGCGGGAGCTGATGTGCGCGGCGCGCTGTACGGCACGTTCCATCTGCTGCAACAGGTCGCGGAGGAAAAAGACCCGGCATCCTTCTTAACTGTCAGCTCGCCTGCGGAGCAGGTGCGCTGGGTGGACCAGTGGGACAACCTGGACGGAAGCATCGAGCGCGGCTATGCAGGGCCCTCGATTTTTTTTGCGAACGGCCATGTGCGGACGGACCTGACCCGGGCCGGTGCGTATGCGCGGCTGCTGGCGTCGGTGGGCATCAACGGCTGCGCTGTGAACAACGTGAACGCGGACGTGCGCATGCTGACGCCGGAAATGATTCCGCAACTGGCGCGCATTGCAGCCGCGTTCCGGCCGTGGGGTGTCCGGCTGGCGATCTCGGTCGACTTGAGCAGCCCGCAGGCCATCGGCGGGCTGGACACTTATGATCCGAAAAGCCAGAAGGTGATTGCGTGGTGGGATAAGAAGGTGGACGCGATCTACGCGCAGATTCCGGACTTCGCGGGTTTTGTGGTCAAGGCCGATTCCGAAGGGCAGCCCGGGCCGTCGAAGTATGGGCGCACTCCGGCGGACGCGGCCAACATGCTGGCCCGAGCGCTCAAGCCGCATGGTGGCGTGCTGCTGTACCGGGCATTTGTGTATAACCATCACCTGAACTGGCGCGATCCGAAGGCCGACCGTGGGCGTGCGGCTTACGACATTTTTCATCCACTCGACGACAAGTTTGATGACAACGTCATCATCCAGATCAAGTATGGTCCGATTGATTTTCAGGTGCGTGAACCTGCGTCTCCACTCTTTGCCGGTCTTCGGCACACGAATGAGGCCATCGAGCTGGAGATCACGCAGGAGTATACCGGGCAGCAGCGGCAGCTTGTGTACCTGGTGCCGCTGTGGAAGCACATCCTTGACTTCGATATGCGCGCCGGAGGCAAGTACACGCCTGTGAAGCAGATTGTCGAGGGCAGGTCGTTCAACCGTCCGCTGGGCGGGTTTGCGGGAGTGGCGAACGTGGGACTGGATGCGAACTGGCTGGGGCATCCACTGGCCATGGCAAACCTGTATGGATTCGGCCGGCTGGCGTGGAACCCGAATCTGATGGCATCGACGATTGCTGAAGACTGGACGCGGCTGACATTTGGGAATGATCCGCATGTAGTGAGCACGATTGATGCGATGCTGCTCCCGTCGTGGCATATTTACGAGGAGTACACGGGGCCGCTCGGACTGGGGACGTTGACGAATATTCTGGGTTCACATTACGGGCCCGATCCACAGTCGGCGGAGCACAATGGCTGGGGGCAGTGGATTCGCGCGGAGCACAACGGCGTGGGCATGGACCGAACGGTGGCAACGGGCACGGGCTATATCGGGCAGTATCCGCCGGAGGTGGCGCAGCGGTATGAGTCGCTCGAAACATGCCCGGATGACCTGCTGCTCTTTATGCATCATGTTCCGTACACGCACCGGTTGCACTCGGGACCGACGGTCATCCAGTACATTTACAACGTGCACTATGCGGGCGCGCAGGGTGCGGCTAACTATGTGGCCGAGTGGAAGTCGCTCAAGGGGCGGATTGACGAGCCGCGCTACGAACATGTATTGCGGCTGCTTACCTATCAGGCAGCGGAGGCCATTGTGTGGCGCGACGCCGTCAACGACTGGTTCCATGCGCAGTCGGGCATTGCGGACGCGCAGGGCCGCGTGGGCTTCCACCCCAACCGGATCGAGGCAGAGTCGATGCATCTGGACGGCTACGTAACTGTGACTGCGACGCCGTGGGAGACGGCTTCGGGGGGCAAGGCCGTCGCCTGCGTGGGCCGGATGGAGTGCTCCGCCACGACGACTCTGACGCGTCCGGCTGGCATCTATACAATCGGCGTGCAATACTTCGATTACCGGCAGGGTGTTTCCATCTATACTCTGCTTTTGAACGATAAAATGGTTGCAACGTGGAAGGCGGACAACACGCTGCCAGGTAACAGCATCAGCGGTGACACTTCCACGCGCTTCACTCTTTCACCTGTTGAACTGCGTCCCGGAGATGTGTTGAAGGTGGTGGGCCGCCCGAACGGAGGCGAACCCGCACCGGTTGACTATGTGGAGATCACCCCCGCACCTTCCAGCAGCAGGTAGGAGTTTATGAAGATCGTCAACGCATCCGTGAATGTATGCTCACCTGGCAGAAACTTTGTCACCCTGAAAGTTGAAACCGATGAAGGCATCTACGGCCTTGGCGACGGCACGCTGAATGGCCGCGAGCTGTCCGTCGTCAGCTATCTTGTCGAGTACGTGATTCCATGCCTGATCGACCGTGACCCATTTGAAACGGAAGACATCTGGCAGTACCTATATCGCGGAGCGTACTGGCGGCGCGGGCCGGTGACCATGGCAGCGATTGCCGCGGTGGACGTGGCGCTGTGGGACATCAAGGGCAAGGCGCTGAACACACCGGTCTACAATCTGCTGGGCGGCAAGAGCCGCGACGGCGTGCTCGTATATGCGCATGCCAATGGAGTAGACCTGGGACAGACGGTTGAGTCCGTGGAGCAGCAGGTGGAGGCCGGCTATCTTGCAGTACGCGCGCAGAGCGGCATACCCGGCCTGGCATCGACTTATGGGGTGCCGCAGAACAGCCAGGCGTATGAGCCTGCGCAGAAGGGCCTGCCTGCGGAGAACACTTGGTCAACGGAGAAGTATCTGCGGCATGCTCCGCTGCTATTTTCCAAGCTGCGAGACCGGCTCGGTGACGACATTCATCTGCTGCATGATTGCCATCACCGCCTGACGCCGATTGAGGCTGGGCGAATGGGCAAGGATCTTGAGCCCTACCGGCTTTTCTGGATGGAAGACCCTGTGCCAGCCGAGCTGCAGCAGGGCTACCGTATGATTCGCGAACACACGACAACACCTATCGCGACCGGCGAGGTGTTCAACACGGTCTGGGATGCCGAACAACTGATCCGCAACCAATGGATCGACTACCTTCGCATGTCGATTGTTCATGGGGGAGGCATTACACACCTCAAAAAGACGGCGGATTTCGCGGACATTTACAACGTCCGGATGGGCAGCCATGGCGCGACAGATCTTTCCCCGGTGACGATGGCCGCAGCACTGCACTTCGGGTTGGCGGTACACAATGTTGCCATTCTGGAGCACATGCCGCACACGGCGGAGGCGGACGCGGTGTTTCCCCATCACTATTCGTTCGAGCGCGGCTACATGCGTCCGGGGGATGCTTCGGGTCTGGGGGTGGACCTGGATGAGGATCTGGCCGCGAAGCATCCCTACCAGCGGGCTTACCTGCCTATCAACCGCAAACTCGACGGGACAATGTTCGACTGGTGACGGCTCCGAGCTGCGCGGAATCCCCCGCTAAGGTACGATGAGAAGTTCGCCTGAGGGGTGCCGCAATGATCATTGGAGTTCCAAAAGAAGTTAAAGACCACGAGAGCCGTGTTGGTATTACGCCGGCCGGAGTGAAGGCTCTTACCGACGCTGCTCACAAGGTACTTGTGGAGACGCATGCCGGAGAACTCTCAGCGTTTACAGACGATGAGTATCAGAGCGCCGGAGCCGAAATTGTTGGCTCTGCGCACAACGTGTGGGCCAACGCCGACATGGTCGTGAAGGTCAAGGAACCGGTGGAGAAGGAATACGGCTTCTTCCGCGACGGCCTGGTGCTGTTTACCTATCTGCACCTTGCGCCTCTTCCTGAACTGACCGAGAAACTGCTCGCGAAGAAGGTGACTGGCATCGCGTATGAAACGATCCGCGACCACGCGGGGACATTGCCATTGCTCACGCCCATGTCCGAGGTCGCGGGACGCATGTCGGTGCAGGTGGGGGCTTCGTATCTTGAGAAGGAGCGGGGCGGTCGCGGCGTTCTGCTAGGTGGCGTGCCGGGCGTGCCTCCGGCCAACGTGTGCATTATCGGTGGAGGCATTGTAGGCACCAACGCCGCCAAGATCGCCGTGGGCATGGGTGCGAAGGTCACAATCGTAGACCTGAACCTGAATCGCCTGCGCGAGCTCGACGACATTTTCAACGGCAAACTATTTACGCTGGCGTCGAACTCCTACAACGTGAGCCACGCAGTGCGCGAAGCGGACCTAGTGATTGGAGGTGTGTTGATTCCGGGCGCCGCTGCCCCGAAGATCGTGACGCGCGAAATGGTTTCCCGCATGAAAAGAGGCGCGGTGATCGTGGACGTGGCGATTGACCAGGGCGGCTGCGTAGAAACGGCGCATCCCACGACGCACAGCAATCCGTCATTTGTGGTGAATGGCGTGGTCCATTACTGCGTTACGAACATGCCGGCAGCGGTGCCGAACACATCCACGCTCGCACTGACCAACGCGACCTTTCCCTATGTGCTCAAGCTGGCGCTGCACGGAGCCAAAGAGGCCATCCTGGGGGACGGCGGGATTTGCGACGGGGTGAATACCTACGAGGGTACGCTCACTTGCGAGCCTGTGGCGGTTTCGCAGAAGAAACCCTGGAAGCCGGTGCGCAAGCTCCTAGCATAAGAAAAGGGCGCGACTGGGACCGCGCCCTTTTCGGCTAGCATGAAAGTTACTGCTGTTGAATGGTGATCGGACGCTCCAGACGAAACGTCAGAGTGCTTTCGGCGGGAATCACGATGTCCTTCTTGCCGGTGAGTCCGGCGCCTGCTGTGCCCGCACCCGCGCCAACAAGGCCGCCGATCAAAGCGCCCTTGCCTCCTCCAGCCAGTCCGCCGATGAGTGCGCCGGCGCCGGCACCTCCGCCGATGAATCCGGCTGTGCGCTTGCCCTTACCCGATTCTGCGCGTTCCAGGGTACCCGTGCGGATCTGGTAGGTCCTTCCTCTGGAGCTGACAGTGTCAAGACGAATTTCGAGGAGCGCCTCGCCCTTAAAGCGGCCAAGTGACTTCGCATCGACGACTGTTCCGGTTACCGGAGCCCCAGCTCGGATTGCCGTGACACCGTTGACTACTATCGGCGCCGCCACAGTGGCGGCGAAGGTCTGGCCGGGCTGGCTGATCTTAGATCCCAGAGCCTGCTGGATGGTGACTGCGATATGCCAACCAGCGGGAATCACGAGCGGCGGCGGTGGTGGAGGCGGAGCGGGAGCTTGGGCCGGGGCATTCGACGCCTGCGACGCGGGCTGGGATGGAGCTGCGCTGCTGGAGGAAGGTGAACTCGCTTGTTGCGACCCAGTCTGATCGGCAGGAGGCGGCGGAGCTGCAGATTGGGACGGGCTAGGTGCCTCAGCGTTGCTGGGCTGCTGATTTTGCTTGTGACATCCACTGGCAAGCAGCAGTCCCGCCAGTGCTACGGGAAGGAGCAACTTAACGATACGAGTTGATTTCATAGCGGACACCATCATGCCATATTCTGATGCGTCTTATGATGAGTTCGCAAACCCGCCGCGGCCTATAATCATCGGGCAGGAGTAGATTTTGGCGGAATCTAAACACCGGCGGGCGACAGTATTTTTCCTGGGCCTTGGCACACTGTTCACGGTGCTGCTGCTGGTCGTGCTGAACGCCTTCAAGCTGAGCTTTCTTGAGCCTCATAATCTTGTTCAAATTCAGTTGTTTACAGCGCTTTCGGTGCTTGTATTCCTGCTGCTGGTAGTGTTGCTGGTTCTGCTGCTGCGGAACATCCTCAAGCATCTTGCCGAACAGCGCAGCCGGGTGCTGGGCTCGCGCCTCCGTTCACGAATGCTGATAGGGGCGCTACTGATTTCCTGCGCGCCCGCACTGTTCATGGTGCTGTTCAGCTACTGGCTGCTCAATCGCTCCATTGACCGATGGTTCACGCAGCCGGTTTCTGAACTCCGTGACAACTCGACGCGTATCGCGCTCGATCTGGCGAATTATGTGGCGCTGAATGCGCGCGCCGAGGCCGAGTCGCTCGCGAGCTCGGATACCTTCATAAGCAGCTACCAGACCTCGAATGTTTCATCGATGCTAAGCGAGATTCGTACGCATCGGATCACGCTACAGGGAGGCTTTACAGTTGTCTATCGGGACGGTGCGCCGCTGACGCAATATCAGCTTCCTGTTCCATCCCGCCCTGCAACGGTGCGTGCGTGGTTGGATGACGATCCCGGGGCTGCGCCTTCGCCATCGGAGCTACTTACGACGACGATTCTGCATGCGGCTCAGCGGAGCGACGTGCCGATTCTCACCGTTAACTACACCCAGTACGCATTGGGAGATGCGGCGCTTCCTGGGGGAGGCCTTGTGGTGATGGGATTGCCTCTTCCGGCAGGGCTAAGCACTACCGCGAGGCAGATTCGCATCGGGGCCGGCCAGTACTGGGCGCTCTACCGGGAGCGACGCAGCATCCGCACCACCTATTTGCTGCTGCTATTGCTGCTTACGGTGCTGGTGTTTTTCTCAAGCAGCTGGCTCGCCTTGTATCTTTCCAAGCAGATTACACGGCCAGTTGAGGCGCTGGCCGATGCCATGGACCAGATTGGCGAGGGACAGTACAGCACGCGCGTCACGGTGAGCGCGACGGAGGAGCTGGGTGAGCTGATACGCAGTTTTAACCACATGGCTGCCGATCTTGAGCAGAGTCGCGCACTGGCGGAGAGCTCGGCGGGACAGCTTTCGGCGGCGAACTCCAGCCTGGAGGCACGCCGCAAGGAGCTGGAGACGGTGCTGGAGACGATTCCCAGCAGCGTGGTGACGCTCGATCACGAGGGCCGGATTCTGCAGGCGAACCAGGCTTTTCTTCGGCTGGCGGGCGCGCAGCGATACAGCACGCTGACGGGGCTGCCGCTGGACTCGATTTTTCCGCCGGAGATCTCAGCCGAGCTTGCCTTGCTGGAGCGGCGGGCACAACGCATGGGGCTGGCGGCGACTGAGCTTGAAATGCCGAGCGGCAGCCAGACGCTGCATCTGAGCGCGACTATCGCGCTGCTCGAACTTGGCGACAACCAGCGCAGATCGATTCTGGTGATTGAGGACATTACGGAGCTTCTGCGCGCGCAGCGCCAAGTGGCGTGGAAGCAGGTGGCGCAGCGGGTCGCGCACGAGATCAAGAATCCGCTGACACCAATCTCGCTTTCAGCAGACCGGATTCGCCGTCACATGGATCACAGCCGTCCGGACTCACCCGAAATCATCCGCCGCTGCACTGAGGTAATTCTGTCCTCGGTCGAGTCGATGCGTGAGCTGGTCAACCAGTTCGCCGCGCTGGCGGAGTTCCCGGCGCCTCGGCCGAAGCCTTCCAATCTAAATACGGTCATGGAAGGTGCTCTAATGCTTTTCCACGGCAGGTTGCAGGGCATCCGTATTGAAAAGCATCTGGCGGAGGATCTCCCGCCGGTGATGGTAGATCCACAGGCCATGCAGCGAGCGCTTGCGAACCTCATCGACAACGCCGCCGAGGCCATGGAATCCAGTCTCGTCCGCGTTCTCTGCATTGAAACCGGCATCAGTGAGAACCACGGCATGGCGGAGATCGTGCTATCGGACACGGGCCACGGCCTCACCGACGAAATGCGCGAGCGGCTGTTCCTGCCGTATGTCTCGACGAAGCAGCGTGGCACGGGACTGGGACTCGCAATTGCGGCCAAGATCATTCAGGAGCATCACGGGGTGATTCGCGCCGAGGCCAACGCGCCGGCCGGCGCCCGCTTCATCATCGAGCTGCCCTTTGCCGGCAACGGCCATAAATCCTCAGATGGAACGGCTGACGCGCAGGCGCCGATTCACGAGGCGGAGTCCGCCCGATGAATCACATCCTGGTGGTGGATGACGAGGCTGACATCCGCGAGTCGCTCGAGGGCATTCTGCGCGAAGAGGGATACTCTGTGACCAGCACAGCCAGCGGAGAAGAGGCGGTGGTGCTGCTGCGCGACGCTCCCTATGACGTGCTGCTGCTCGACATTTTTTTGCCGGACCGCGACGGCCTGGACGTGCTGCATGACATCGGCGACCTCGCGACGGAGAACCGCCCAGAGGTGATCATTGTCTCCGGCCACGCAACCATTGAGACCGCGGTTAAGGCCACCAAGCTCGGAGCCTTCGACTTTCTGGAAAAGCCGCTCTCGCTCGAGCGGACCCTGATTGTAGTCAAGAACGCGATGGAAGCGCGGCGACTGCGCAACGAGAATCTAGAATACAAGCGCCAGCTTGCGCTGGAGACGACCGTGACCGGTGAAAGCGTGTCTGCAAAGGCCATCAGGCAGCAGATCAAGCTGATGGCGCCGACCAACGGCCGCGTGCTCATCTACGGGGAATCTGGTTCAGGCAAGGAGTTGATCGCGCGCGCAATCCACTCCGAAAGCCCGCGACGCGACCGCGTGTTTGTGGAGCTGAATTGCGCGGCGATTCCGGAAGATTTTATTGAGAGCGAGCTGTTTGGCTTTCGCAGTAGCGCTATTCCCGGCGGTCCGCCGGAGAAGCGCGGGACTTTTGAGCGGGCGGACGGCGGAACGCTCTTCCTGGATGAAGTGGGTGACATGAGCCTGAAGACACAGGCCAAGGTGCTGCGCGCGCTCGATGAGCAGAGCCTTGTGCCGGTTGGCGCAACGCAGCCCATCAGCGTGGACGTGCGCGTGATCGCAGCGACCAACAAGAATTTGGAAGAGGAAACCGCCAAGGGCAACTTCCGCGAAGACCTCTTTTACCGGCTGAACGTGATGCCTTTCTTTGTGCCGCCGCTTCGCGAGCGCAAAGAAGACATTAAGCCGCTGACGCGCGAGTTCCTGCGCGCATTTGGACGGGAGTATGGAAGGCCGCGCATCGAGGTTGCCGATGACGCGCTGGAGTTGCTGAAGCGGTATCCGTGGCCGGGAAATGTGCGCGAACTCAAGAATGTGCTGGAGCGGGTGATCATCCTCAATCCGCATGTGAATCGGATTGAACGGCGTCATCTGCCCATGCTGGTGCATCGCAGGAGGGAGAAGCAACACGAGGACTTCACCACACTGCAGGAAGCGCGGGAAGCATACGAGCGTGAGTACATTTTGAAGAAGATCGACGAGTGCCATGGCAACATGAGCCGCGCAGCAGAGTCATTGGGGCTTGAGCGCAGCCACCTTTACCGCAAGATGCGCACGCTTGGCATCCACGTGCGCGAATAGCCGCAAGCGGCGTATGCGACCCGGCGTGGGAGGTACAGAATCAGCAAAGATCGCTGATCTTACGGTGCGTGGAGTATTGGCGTGCCGTGCAAAGTGCCCCAGTCCTTCGCGGCTGGGGCATTTTGCCTTTAGTCGTCTTTACCCTGCTTGGCGCTCAGGTTCTCGAGCTGACGTCGCCAGTCAAGCGACTCGACAAAGGCGCGCGATTCCCGCCAGTTCTCTTTGACTATCACATGCAATTCGAGAAATACTTTCGTGCCAAGCAGCGACTCAATCTCCCTACGTGCGCTCGTGCCAATGGCTTTGAGCTTACTACCGCCCTTGCCGATAAGGATCGCTTTTTGCCCCGAGCGCTCGCAGTAGATCACGGCGGAGATGTGTGTGACGGGCTTTGTTGCCGCTATCTCTGGTTCTTCAAAACGCTCGACGACGACAGCTGAGGCGTAGGGAACCTCTTCGCCTGTTTCGACCAGAATGCGCTCGCGGATGAGCTCTGCAACCAGGAAGCGCTCGGGCTGATCGGTGAACTGGTCCTTCGGGAAGAATCGCTCGCCAGCGGGCAGGACGTCGATGAGTTTGGCGACCAGTCGGTCGAGACCGTCGCGCTTGCGCGCGGAGATCGGGATGACCTCGGCAAAGTTGTACAACGACGACAGCCTTTGCATGAGCGGCAGGAGTTTGGCGCGCTCAATCAAATCGATCTTGTTGATAAGCAGAAAGACCGGACAGTCGAGCTTGCGCAGCAGCTCGAAAGCGAAGGCGTCCTCGCTTTCAGTACGCTTGCCCTTTGTCTCGACGTGTGTGCCGGGTTCAGCCAGGTCTGGTTCCGGAAGCTCCAGCCGCCGTGTTGCGTCCATGATGAGCAGCACGACGTCGCGTGTCTCCAGCGCGTCATATACTTCCTGCATCATGCGCTTGTCGAGCGAGGTACCGGGTTTGTGCACGCCGGGCGTGTCCACGAAGACGATTTGTGCTGCGGGATGCCCGCCTTTGATCGCGGGTACTTCCAAAATGCCGTGAATGCGGTTGCGCGTGGTCTGCGGCTTGGCGGAGACGATGGCCACCTTATCACCCACGAGCGCATTGATGAGTGTAGATTTCCCGGAGTTGGGTCGACCGATGATGGATACAAATCCCGACCGCAATTTCATTCTCCTTGTTCTTCGATTGCGAGACGACTGATGCGTAGCCGTTCGATGCGCCGGTCCGTTGAGGCGAGTATCTCAAAACGGATGCCATGTTGCTCAATGACCTCGCCGGCTTGAGGAATGCGGCCGACCGTCTCGCTGACCAGTCCGGCAACGGTGGTTGCGTCGGAGTCCTCCGGTAGCTCTGCGTTCATGTCCAGCAACTCCTCGAGCTTTTCCACCTCGAGGTTGCCCGGCACGGTCCATGAGCCGTCGGCATCGCGCACTACTGCCTCGCTTTCGTCTGTCTCATGTTCGTCGCTGATTGAGCCGACGATTTCCTCGATCAGGTCTTCGATGGTCACCAGTCCAGCCACACCGCCGTACTCGTCGATCACGATGACCATATGCTGCTTCTCACGCTGCATTTCGCGCAGCAGCTCGTTCACCTTCTTCGTCTCGGGAACAAACGCTGCTGGACGCTGGATGGCGGCCACGGTCTGCGTCCGTGCATCTTCGTCGCGAATGCGCAGCAGGTCATGCGCAAAGACAATGCCAGTGATGTGGTCCAGGGTGCTTGCGTAGACCGGTACGCGGGAGTAGGGCTGGTGCTCAAGCATGTGCAGGAAATTCTCGAGCGTGGTTGAGCCGGGGACGGCAAAAATCTCCGGCCGCGGAGTCATGACCTCGCGCACCACCTTGTCGCCGAACTCAACGGCAGAGCGCACCAGCTCGCGGTCGCTCTCCTCCAGAATGCCCTCTTCTTCGCCCGCTTCGAGCAGCGCGTCGACGGCCTCCTGCGAATTCTCCTCCTGCGTGTGCGGGGCCGACTCCGCCAACGCCGCGATGGATAGCAGGAAGCCCAGGAACAGCGTGACCGGAGTCATCAGATAAAAGAGCACGCGCAGCAGGCCGCGCAGGCGCACAATCCAGGCGCCGCGCGTGCGCGTGAAGAATACGAAGGGAAGAAGTTGATTGCAGATGAGGATTGCGATCACCCCGCCCAGAACGGCCTGTGCAATCTCTGCTGTGGTCGTGTGGTCGGCGGCGCTGCTGCGGTAAAAGAGCAGGATGCCGAACAGCAGGGTGATACACGCCAGTGAAAGCTGCGTAAGGATGGCGGCTGAGAGCCGGATGTGGTCGTGACTGAGTCCCAGGCGCGGTTCCACGTGCTGCTCCCATGCGTCGATGTTCTCCTCGAACTCTCGCGCAAGGAGCTTGCCCATCTCGTAGTAGAGACGGTCCACGTAGGATGCCAGAGTGTAGACGGCCAGCAGCAGAACAATCACTACTGCCGCTGCGGTCATCATGATCTTCGACTCCGTGCGGGCACTGGCTTTGCGCGCGTGTCAGGCTTCGCAGTGCGCGCGATCAGCCCCTCCTTCAGACCGAGCTTCTTGCGCAGCGCGTCTTCCATGCGCGCCATTTCGCCGTTGTCGATCTCGTGATCGTATCCCGCCAGATGCAGAACCCCGTGCAGCAGCAGGACGCGCAGCTCAGTGTCGAGCGAGTGCCCGCGCAGCGCGGCCTCGCGCGCGGCGGTTTCGACAGAAATTGCGAGGTCTCCGGCGGTTCGCAACCGGCCGTGGACCTCGCCCGCCGGGAACGACAGTACATCGGTGGCCTTGTCCTGACCGCGGAACTCGCGGTTGAGTTGGCGGACTTCCGCATCGCCAGTAAGGAGGACGGAAACAAAGCCTGTCAGCCGGGCTACGCGTACAGCATCAGCGAGAAATGTCTCCAGCCCTCGCTTGGTAAACACGGAGCGCGGGAACTTCGCGCGTATGGCAGGTTCGATCACGATCATTGAAAAGTAAAGGAGGGCGCGATGCCCTCCCTTCAATCGTATAGCAGACGCGACGAACTACTGTGGTTTTGGCGCTGCGCGGCCCTCCTCATCGGGCATTTGCAGCGGCAGCTCCGGCTGCACGCGGCCAAAGCTGTCATAAGCCTGAATAATGCGCTGCACCAGATGGTGCCGGACGACATCACCGCTCTCAAAGTGAACAAAACCGATGCCGTCGACGCCTTCGAGCACGGTCGTGGCTTCGATCAGGCCGGACTTGCGCGGGTTAGGCAGGTCGATCTGGGTTATGTCGCCGGTGATGACTGCCTTGGCGTTGTTACCCAGGCGTGTGAGGAACATCTTCATCTGCTCGCTGGTGGTGTTCTGGGCTTCGTCCATGATGACGAAGGCGTCATTGAGCGTGCGTCCGCGCATGAAGGCGAGCGGCGCAATTTCGATGACATTCTTCTCGAGCATACGGTCGACACGCTCCGGCTCCAGAAGATCGTACAGCGCGTCGTAGAGCGGGCGGAGATAGGGATCGACCTTCTCCTGCAGGCTGCCGGGCAAAAAACCCAGCCGTTCTCCGGCCTCGACCGCCGGACGCACTAAAATGATGCGGCTGACTTTCTTCGCCAGCAGGGCTGCGGCGGCCATGGCCACTGCCAAGTAGGTCTTACCGGTGCCGGCCGGGCCGATGCCAAAGACCATGTCGAGATTCTCAATGGCTTCCACGTAACGCCGCTGGTTGAGCGAGCGCGGCTGCACCATACGCTTAATGCCTGTCGACCGCTGCTTGCCGGTTTCGGCCAGCGAACGCAACGAGACGGACGGGTCGGACACCACCAAGCGCAGCATGCCGTTCAGTTCGCCGTTCTGGAGGTTCACCCCCGCTCGTCGCAGCGCCTCATAGTCGGCGAAGATGCGCTCCACGCGCGCAATACTCTCCGCCGGGCCTGCAACCATCACCGCGTCCTGCTTCATATCAATACGCACATGGAGGATGTCTTCCATGAGCCTCAGGTTTTCATCGCGAGTCCCGAAGAGGGGCTCAAGATTCGGCGTGATGTCGAGCGCTTTTGTACTCAAGCTTAGGTAAGACCTCCGTAGTGGCCCGGGAACGGACCATCTGAATTTAGGATGCGAATGGAGTGCAGAAGTAGCGGCCATGCAATCCCCGTAACGGCCTTTCTGCTGCCGTACCGCCGGGGCCCGCAATTGCGCCAAAGGGTGACGATGCGCTCAGAGTAGCCCCAGTCCGGCGGCGCGTCAATCCCAGTTTGGAGAAAAGATTTACCGAGTGGTAACCACTGCGAAACTGCTGCCTATGATGCCGGAATGGGGCAGGCGCGAAGGATGCTCCACGCAGATTTCACGAACTCCTTTTGTTTCTTGCAGGAAACGGCTCTGTCCGAAGCAATGAGGTATTGTCCCAGTTCACGGATGCGGCGCGGTAGACGCTCTCCATAAACGCCAGAATGGCGCCCGAGGGCGAAGCGGAACTGCGCACGTCGCTGTAGTTGAGGAAGAACTCCTTCATTTGATTGCTGTAATAGGCTGCGGCGGGTTGGAGAGCTGCCCTGCCGAGGTCTTCCGGCTCGGGTGAGGCGTAGGCGTAATAGGCCGGCTGGCCGTAGCCGCCGTTGCCGGGCCAGAAACCGAAGCTGATGACTTCGTGAGAGTAAGCCTCGCGGGTTACGGCGTCAGCTCCGGGGCGCTCGGGCGCGCGGCGGCCGGAAAAGCGGGTGACGGCCAAGTCGAAACTGCCCCAGAAGAAGTGCACCGGGCTGGCCTTGCCCAGCCAGTTGCTCTGGAACTCGCGAAAGACGAGCGAGGTCTGCATGAGGATGCGCCAGTAGCGGTGCGCGGCATCAGGGTCGTAGCTTGCGTGCACGGTATCTTCTGCAAAGGGGATGGGGTTGGCGACCTCGTCGGGACTGGAGTGGATGGTGATCTGGATGCCGAGCGAGGCAAGGGCGTCCATATACTCGCGGTAGAACGCGGCAACGGATTGCGGACGCAGAGTGAGAATTTTCGCGGGTCCGGCGCTGTGGCGGATGATGAGCTGGTGATCGATGAAGTCGAAGTCGACGTCAAAGCAATCGTTTGAGTTGGGGCAAGGGATGGGCGAGGTAGTAAGGCCACGCGAGGTGACGTAGAGGGTGACGTGCCACCAGTGGTTTTGTGGGGCGCAGAGCGCGAGGCGAGTGTGGCCAACGATTTGTGTCCACATGTGAAGGGTGTCGGCGGTGTCCTTCCATTCTTCCCATACCAGGCTGGGCCAAAATGAGTTGTCGGGCATGCGGTCGCCTCCCTGAATGCTCTATAGAAACAATAATCCCCTCCCGCCGGACTGGTGTTTCCCAGCCCGACAGGAGGGGAGCAAAGTCCTGCCTCACCGGTGCTTGATGAAGGCGCCTGTGTGCAGCTCAGCCATAGCCTGGCGCAGCTCCTCCTGCGTGTTCATCACGATGGGTCCGTACCATGCGACAGGTTCCTCGATGGGACGGCCTGAGACGAGCAAGAAGCGGATGCCTTCCGGCCCGGCCTGCACGCTGATCTCGTCGCCGCGGTCAAAGAGCACGAGCGAGTGGTTGCGCGACTCGTAGACCGGCGCAGCGCTGGAATCCGCGGCCTGCTCGGTCAGCACCGATTGTGGAGCTGAGGCATCGCGGAAGGTGCCTGATCCAGCAAAGACGTAGGCAAAGGCGTTGCGGTCGGTTTCGACCTTCAGTCTCTTCCGCTTGCCGGGCGCAACCGAGACGTCTATATAGTTCGGGTCAGCGGCGACGCCTTCCACGGGGCCGCGTCTGCCCCAGAACTCGCCGCAAATGATGCGCACGTGTGTGCCGTCGTCATCGGTGACCTCGGGGATCGCGTCTGACGGGATGTCCTGGTAGCGCGGGTCGGTCATCTTGAGCTGCGAAGGCAGGTTGGCCCACAGCTGGAAGCCGTGCATGCGGCCTGCATCGTCGCCGCGCGGCATCTCCTGGTGCAGAATGCCGCTGCCCGCCGTCATCCATTGCACGTCGCCGGCGGTCATCTTGCCCTTGTTGCCCAGGCTGTCTCCGTGCTCGACGGACCCAGCGAGGACATAGGTGATCGTCTCAATGCCGCGGTGCGGGTGCCACGGGAATCCGGCCAGGTAGTCTTCCGGCTTCTCGTTGCGGAAGTCGTCGAGCAACAGGAAGGGGTCGAACTCCTTCGTTTTACCGAAGCCGAAGGCGCGCTCGAGCTTGACGCCCGCGCCTTCGATGGTGGGTCTGGTTTCAAGGATCTGCTTGACTGCACGCAGTGACATGGTGTTTCCCTTCTGCCGCCGGAGGGCTTATTTCCTATGGAAGCCTCGCGGCGGTCACTGATTCGGCCTAGTGTTCAGGCCTTTACGAACTCGACTTCGAGCGTGATGGTGACCTCTTCCCCTACCATGACGCCGCCCGTCTCAAGCGCCGAATTCCAGGTCAGCCCGAAGTCTTTGCGATTGATCTTTGTGGTCGCCGACAGACCGATGCGGGTGTTTCCCCAAGGGTCTTTGGCCGGCGCGCTTGGTCCTTCAACGGCGAAGGTGGCCTTGCGGGTGACGCCGTGGATGGTCAGGTTGCCGTCAATCTCCAACTCGGCCTCGCCCGTGCGGGCTACATGCGTTGACTTAAACGCGAGCGTAGGGAACTTCTCGGCGTCGAAAAATTCGGGGCTCTTGAGGTGGCCGTCGCGCTGGGCATCGCGGGTATTGATGGATGCGGCGTCGATGGTGGCCTCGATGCCGGAGCTGGTGATGTCGGCCTCGTCGAGTTTGAGGATGCCGGCGATTCCGGTGAACTGGCCCTTCACGTTAGAGATCATCATGTGCCTGACCTTGAACTCGGCGACGGAGTGGATCGGGTCGATGTTCCAGGTAGTTACGGCGGTTGCGGCGGTTGTGGTCATGGTCTTTTGCTCCTTTTGAAGTATGAGATGCGTGATGACGATAATCGTTGCAACAAATATTGAGGCTAAGAATTACTCAACCTGTGACCGGGCCTCCTGCAGGAGCCGGGCAAGGGCCTGTTGATGCTCGCTGCCGAGGTGGGCGAGCTGGCGACGGTGCGCGTTCTGGACGGGGTCGTCGAGGCGGGACAGTAAGTCCAGACCTTCGCTGGTGATACGGGTGACCACGACGCGGCGGTCCTTCTTTTCGCGCCAGCGCTCGATAAGGTTACGCTTCTCGAGGCGGTCGAGCAGGCGGGTGATGTCGGGGTCGCGGGTGATCATGCGGTTGCCGATTTCGCCGCAGGGCAGACCTTCGGGCGCGCCGCGCAGAATGCGGAGGACGTTGTATTGATTGGAGGAGAGATTCTCGGCCTTCAGCACCGGGGCAACCTGGCGGGAGAGAATGTCCGTCGTGCGGAGGAGCTCTAGATACAAGGCCTCCTCGGGGCAGGAGCGCGGCTTGGGCCGGGCAGCGGAAGATTCGGATCTGGGCGCGGTCTTCATTTGAGCTAACGATAGTCGTTATAACGATGTTTGTCAAGAGGGAGTCTGGCCGACAGGCAATAGGGATCAGCAGGCGGGTAAGGTTGGAGAGCGGTGGCTGATCGGGTTGGCTGGGCGGGGATGTGAGGCGCAGTGAGGATCCGGTAGTGCCACGTAAATTATTGATGCTATTCAGCTTCTGATTGTTTGCTTTGGGTCTAAGTTGTTGATTCCGGCGACAATGCCGGGAAGATATTGATTCTGACGGAAGAGGGCTGCGGGAAGCGGCAAGTTTTTGATTCGGCTGAACGACTGCGTAAGTTCTTTTTTGGGAGAGTGTTGCGGGGGTGGTGCGGCCTGGCAGTTTGGGTCCGGATTGGGGATGGATGCGGGCATTTTGCGGCTTCTCTAAGCAGGAAAAAGCCGCGCCGATTGAGTCCTTTGGTGTCTCGTTCGGGGCGGCTCTTGGAATTTTTGATCCTATGTCTATTATAGCGAATTGAAATAATTCAGATGCACTTTTAAGTATTTGACAGAGTGAGAGATGGGAGATTCAGGGCTTGACAGCTTTTCGGTAAGAAAGCGGTCGGTTGGTGAAGTGGCCGGCCAAAGTCCGGCCAGCGAAAGGGCGGTTGGCGGGGCGGCGATAAAGTGCGGCTCTGCGAGCCGGGCGTTAATTTGTCGGGGGTCGTTCCGTCTGACGACCCCACTCTGGCCTGCGGCGATACGGCTCCGCTCCTGCGGAGCGGTCCTTTGGCACCCTTCGGCTCGCTGCGCTCACTCCGGGCAGGCTATTGAAGCCGTCTCTGATACTTGACGTGGCCCTTTCGGGGATTTGCGGCAGCAGGCCGCTGCCGGGCCGTCCGCAAAGCCAGCTCGCGCAGCCATTCCGCCACGGTTTTCCCTGCGCCTTCGGCGGCGGTTTCTACCTCGGCCAGTTCTTCCGGCGTTACTCTGGTTGCAATGGTTTTGGCGCGCAAAACCGAACGCGCTTCGTCCTTTGGAGAGGCCGGAGACTGTAAGGGAGCCGGGATGCGGGGAGTGCTCAATGGGGGGACCCGCCTCGAAACCAGCTTGCACCTAGCAATTTTTCCCGTCAAGCTCCCGATAGATGAAAGCCTTTGTCTATCAGTGCGTTTACGCAACGGATGCTTTGGAATGCTCTGCGCGTTTACGCGAGTAAACGCACTGCCGCCGGGCCGCAAATACTGATCGTCAACTTACTGATTCAGAGTACGTTGACGCTGGTAAACCCGGATGCAGGCTCCGTTTACCGGCGGCATCCCATTTGGGGGTGACGTGTCGCACCTCCACCCGCTGCGTAGCAGCGCCGTTCTTCGGATGACGGCCCCGGACACGGAACTGGGGGCTAATATGCGGCTCAGCTCAGTGCCTGTTGCTGTGTCAGATTTCAACGATGGCTGAGCAACTTTCCAAGGCAATTCAACAGAAACATCATGCTCACGGTTCCAACAGCCGCTATTATGAGCGCAGTAAACCCCCGGGCTAAGGCTTTAAGAACTCCGTTCACGTCGAGTATGTCTAGCTTGAGATGAACCGCAAGATTGACGATTAGCGCACCTTCCGCGAGAAGGGCTCCCCAGAAATAGGCCAAGCTCAAATGTCGAGCAATTGCTACGTTCTTCGCCTGAGATGGAAGCCCGTATGCACCACTAACTACCCATGCCCAGCCAAGGTACTTCAGCAGACAGATTGCACTGGCTATAACAAGCAATATTGTGAGCGCTAACTGACCAAATCGAAATGAGTGCCGCATCATGGGTTTTACTGGATTTTGTTTCACTTGCATAGTGTTGAGACTCCTCACTGAGGACATGGGTTCCCACTATTGCCCCCGCACACAGTACCAGGCCCCTGTGTAGCTGTGACACTGCTTTTGTCGTCCCCGGGATGCATTTGGAGAAAGTAAAGTTCAAACATTAATTGCGACTGGTTGTTGAAGCGAGGCCTCCCATAATCGCGCCCACCCGCCTGTGGAGCAGGGAGGAAAGCTTTGAAAGGATTGTTCAGAGCCGCATCAGAATATTTGCCCCATGCGTGCTGCCAAAAAGCGCTTGGGCTTTGGTCGCCGAAATCTAGCCCGAGGTCTTTTAGGGCATCTTCGACCATAGTTGTGCAATTCGCCCCGAGAAACGCAGAATAATCGGGAGCCTGGCCACTTTCCATTTTTGTGATGGCATCTATGAGGGCTTGCGCTTGCTCTGGGTTTGTTCGAATCGTGAGGCTCGCAAACTGACCCGAGGCGTTCTCCGCCCCTCTCTCGCTCATGTCTCCAGGGTTAAATGTTCCTGCGCCCATACCCAAAAAGTTGGTACCATTTTTCGGATAGTAATCAATGAAGGCAGTTGCACCCGTGTCTTGGTTCAAGACTCCTACCATGACATGCCCGAAATCGCGTATCCCCCCACTCGGAGCCCGGTAATATATCGTGATGTCTTTGCCATCCTCATCGACATATTTAAGCGGGTTATTCGCTCCGTACGCATACTTGTTCAGCGTGTTCGCAGGGTTCATCAGTCGAGCGTTTGTCAGGTTGATCGGATCCGGGCTCAGCCACCTTCCTGTAACCGAAGCGTAGTATCTGGCCCCGAAGTAGTCATTGCCGGATTCGGAGTCGCGTTCTTTGCCGGTGAAGAGCGCCCCGCTCGGCGGTGGCGTGCACGTTTCCGAGTCGCCGTAGGGTAGGCTCATGCAATCCTGCTCCACCACTCCAGAGTAGTCCGTCTGCACCCGCCGCGTCCCCAGCGAGAGCAAAACCAGAGTTACTGTATCCTTTCGGGCTGTCTTCAAGGTCGCCGCTCCCTGTTGGTCGCGTCGACTCGAAAGCTGCGGTCGCGAGACACATCATCTCTGGTTTTGCTGTCGCCGTTAAGGTAGAAGTGCAGGTTGTTGCCGTCGGAGGTGGCCATCAGCGTTCCGCCGGCGTAGACGTTGGTATCCGCCAGCACCATGCTCCCGCCCGAACCCGGCGTAAACTCGCTCAACTGGTTCCTTGTTCCCCACTCAAGCAAAAAACGCTTGAGTGGGCCACCCGTGCGCCACCCGCGATACTTATTCTTGGGGCAGGCACTCACCACACGAAGACATTCTCAATGCCGGCCCCCACTAGCAGGCGCGATTGGGAATAATGCGGAGAAGACGGGAAAGGACAGAATCAGGACTGCCAAGCCGATCACGCTTCCTTCGGGTCCTGCAGCCCCGCCGGTCAGCCACGCCGGCCCATGGAGGGCTGCTTGCAATAACTGCCCTTTCGCGTGCATGCCGCTACCGGGAACCGAGTATAGGAATGTGAGAGAGAAGTCCCAAGCCGAATGTAGACCCACCGCAAACCACAAATTGCCGGTCCGACTTAAGGTAAAACATGCGAATAAGCCATACAGCATCACATCCAGTGCGCCGACAACGCCTTCCCCCGCATTCCCGAGATGCAGACCTCCGAAGATGGCCGATAACAAAATCGCTGCCGGCCAAAAACCGACGCCGATGGTCAGACTATGCAATGCATAGCCGCGGAAAAGAAACTCTTCGAAAAGACCCACCATGATAAAAGCTAGCGCCCATGCGGCGCCGTAGCTCAGGACCTTGCCGGGGGCGAGCGCAAAGCTTCCGAAGGAATAGCCTCCCAGGAGATAGGTACATACGATGTCCAAAAGGGCTAAAATGAGCCCCCAAATCACGCCCAGCGCGAATCGCTTCCCGAATGCATCCCGCAGCGGAAGGCCAAAGGCCCCAAGGGGCCGTTCCTCGATCTTCGCGGCGAAACGGGACAAGCCAATCACGGCTAGTAGCCCGATACTGTCAATGACGAGCGTTATCGACGCAGTCAGAGTCCCGGCCTCCTCCTGTTGAAGGAGGGAAGCCGTGGCCGGTATTTTGCTCAGAACAATATGGAGACCTGTTAGAAAGAGGCCGATTGCGGCGGCAAACGAGAAGAATCTCAGTACGGCGAACAGTCGGTCTCTCATCGTCGTAGATTTGTGATTCACGTTTCCGCCACCAGTAATTAGCTGGTCCTTCTGCGTTTGGTGAAACAGATTTATTTGCACCTCCCGCCGTCCTCTCAATGAAAGAATCGCCCGAGCAGGCGCTTCCTGTCTTGAACGCTCTTTACAGAATTGTCTCCGTTTAACGGATAATCAAGGAATGGACGCCGCGAGGCGCCTGCGTTTACCGGCGTTGTAGGTCTGCTGTGGAACCGATGCAGATCACATTCGAGGGGGCACGCGATGCCGAAGATTCTGCCCGCTGGCGAGCACTACGGGAATATGCTTCAAAAATGGTCTTCCGATACGATGCTCGTTTGCCAGATTCGCTACGATCGGGGAGCAACTTACGATTTGCATGGAAACGAACGAGCTTCTTTGATCTTTGTGCAGACGGGACATTGCTCAAAACGGATGGGATCCGAACAACTGGAACTGGCTCGAAGTTCCATGCTGTTTATTCCATCTGAACGTCTACAGGCAGATTCCTTTCCGCTCGCCGCTACCTTTCTTGCTGTGGAGTTCAGTGCATCCTTTCTGCATCGGATGGTTCGGACTGATTTACGGATGGATGACCACATCCACTTTAGGCGTGAAGATGCGCAGGCTCTGGGCACACGCCTGATGTACGAATTGGCCCACATCGACGAAATGTCCAGTCTAGTTTTTGACGGAATCATTCTTAACGCTTTGGCCTGCGCCTACCGCGTGCACACGGTTCAACACAGAACGCCGCCTCTTTGGCTTGCCCGGGCAAGAGCTTTGCTCCACGATTGCGCATTTGAGTCGCTCGAATTGAGTCAGATTGCACGCGACGTGGGGGTGCACCCTTCCCAACTTTCGCGAGAATTTCGCAACTTCTTCAAAGCAACACCAGGTGATTATCTGCGCGAGCTAAGGGTTGAGACCGCGGCAAGGCATTTGTCGGAAACGGACATGACACTGGCAGACATTGCATTGCGTTGCGGCTTCGCTGATCAGGCCCACCTCGCCAAAGTGTTCCGGCACCGCCGAGGAATATCGCCGTCCGCATATAGGCGCCTTGCCCGGCCGCAAAAGCAGAATCTCTGCTAATGGAAGAGAATCGGCATCATTCATTCGGAAAAGACTTGGTCGGCGGGTGGCCCACTCAAGCGTTTTTGCTCGAGTGGGGTTGTAAGTGAGTGCGCACAGTCGTCCGGCTGCCCTTTCTTGCTTGTTTGCCGTCCAATCCGATTCGATTTCAACGATTCCTTCATGCCCTGTGGCGTAGTGACGGAAGCTGCTCCACTCCTAATCCTCTGGCCGCGCGCATAGCTCCTTTTTGACAGGGTTGCGATGAATATAGCGCAGCTTTTGCTGGAACTTTTCCTGATTGTGAACATTGAAGTCGTAGTAGCTCGCCTCCCCGGCCCCTAAAAGCGAGGGACCGGGGGCACCCTCATCGTTGTTTGGAAGGGCCATCGGGACCGTGGCCATCCGCGGGTACGCGATTCGGTGAGGTGCGCCGCCGCTTGACGGAGGTTGTGCGCCGGACATAGAAGTGGAAGTGTTTTCCTCCCCTTGTGAGGCGCGGTTCGCGCGTTTGCAGTTCCACATGCGAATAAGGAGAGAGAGGCAATGGCGATTGCTGTTGTTACCGGATCGAGCACGGGGATTGGTGAGGCGACGGCGGTGTCGCTGGCGCGCGCGGGGCACACGGTGTATGCGACGATGCGCAATCCGCAAACCGGCGGAGAGGGGCTGCTCAAGGTGGCAGCGCAGGAGAATTTGCCGCTGCGGCTGGCGAAGCTGGATGTGGACAAGGATGAGTCGGTGCGGGAGGCGTTCGGCGCGATTCTTGCCGAGGCAGGCCGCGTGGATGTGCTGGTGAACAACGCGGGCGTGGGGCAGAGCGGGTCAGTGGAAGAGCAGCCGATGGAGTGGTTCCGCGAGACGATGGAGACGAATTTCTTCGGCGCGCTGCGGTGCATCAAGGCAGTGGTTGGGGGCATGCGGGAGCGGGGCGAGGGCTGCATTGTGAACGTGACTTCAGTGGCGGGGCGGCTTGCGAGCGCATCGCACGGATCATATGTCGCCTCGAAGTTTGCGCTTGAGGCGCTGAGCGAGAGCCTGGCGCAGGAGGTGAAGGGCTTCGGGGTTCGGGTGGCGATTGTGGAGCCGGGAGTGATTGCGACGCCGATCTTCAAGAAGTTAAAAGAGCCGCCGGTGGAGACGCTGTATCCGCATGCCAAGCGGATGCAGGAGATGTTTCGCGCATCGCTGGAGAAGCCGGTTTCACCGTATGTGGTGGGGGAGAAGATTCGGGAGATTGTAGACAGCGGGACGTGGCAGGTGCGGCATCCGGTGGGGCCGGATGCGGCGGGGATTCTGGCGTGGCGCGCATCCATGAGCGATGAGCAGTGGGCGGACCACGGCACAATCACGGACGCGCAATGGGTGAAGTACATGCGTGAGAACTTTGGGCTGAATGTGAGCCTATGAGCTGAGGAACACGCAGGTCTCCTTGAGACGTGAGGAGACGTGAGCCGCCGGTTGTCTGCTTCCCCGGTCCCAGAATGCGAGGGGCCGGGGGCACCAAGGTCATCGCGTAGCCTACACTCTATAAAGGGCTTCGGCAAAAATCCGATGGAGTACTTGACATCATACACTGTGTGATATACAGTGTGTTTTGTACAGTGTGTGGAGTACAGGATGACCGTATCGGAAAGCCTTTTTGAGAACCTTCGCCTGGAGCTGCGGCGAGGCTGCCTGACGCTGGCGGTTCTGGCGCAGCTAAGGCAGGAGCATTACGGGTACACGCTGCGCAAGGCGCTGGCCGCGCGGGGGATGGAGATTGAGGAGAGCACGCTGTATCCGCTGCTGCGGCGGCTTGAGTCGCAGGGGCTGTTGACGAGCGAGTGGCGCGAGGAAGAGCGGCGGAACAAGCGGTTCTATCGGCTCTCGGGCGAGGGCGAGCAGATCTTTGTGCGGCTGCTGGAGGAGTGGAAGCAGATCAACACCGCGATTACCAATCTTTTGTAAGGAATTGAGGAACGACCATGGAACTTCTGGATCGATATCTGCAGGCCGTGAAAAGGCACCTGCCGTGGGAAAGGCAGGACGACATTATTGCCGAGCTAAGGGCCAACCTGGAGGCGCAGCTCGAAGACAAGGAGGCGGAGCTTGGGCGTCCGCTGACGAAAGAAGAGACCGAAGAATGGCTGAAGCATTTCGGTTCGCCGTTGCAGGTTGCAGGGCGGTATCAGCGGCAACAGTATCTGATTGGGCCGGCGGTGTTTCCGGTGTATTGGTTTGTGCTGCGGCTGTCGCTGACGTGGTGCGCGGTGATTTACATGATTGCGAAGGCGGTGGAGATTGCGGCGAATGGGGCGAGTGCCGGTGCGATCATCGGCGCAGTCGCTTACCTGCCATGGGTCCTGCTGATCAACGCGGCGGTTGTGACGCTGGTGTTTGCGGGGATCGAGGCGGCGGGGACGCGATATCCGGGAAAGTGTGTGCCGATGGCGCCGATGGCTCCGGCGTGGTCGCCGGCGGATTTGCCGCCACTTGGCGCCGATGGCAAAAAGAAGCCGCGCAGCTTTGCGAAGGCGCTGGCGGAGGTGATCTTCGGGTTCCTGTTTTTCGGATGGCTGTTGCTGGTTCCGCACTATCCCTACCTGATGTTCGGGCCGGGCGCGTGGTATCTGGCCTCGCTGCCCTACAAGCTGGCGGCGGTTTGGTGGCCGTTTTACTGGTGCTGCGTGGTGATCAACGGCTTTGAGCTGACGTGGAAGACGGTGGACCTGTTGCGCGGCGCGTGGCAGGGGCAGAATCTGCTACGGCATTTCGCGATGCATGTGCTGGCGCTGATTCCGCTGGGGGTGTTGATGACGGCGCCGGACCGGGCGCTGTTTCTACTGAAGAACCCGGCGGCGGATGCGGCGAGGCTCGGAGCGCAGCTTGCTACGGCCAACAAGGGAGTTGAGACAGGGATCACGATTGCATTTGTGATTGTGGTGCTGCAACTGGTGTGGCGCGCGGGAACGCTGAGCGTGGGAGCATGGCGCAAGCGGGTTGCGGCGGCGCGGTAGGCTGTGCCGGATTTGCGGGTGCGGCCGAAAGCAATTCGCGGGTAGCTGCTCAGAATGACGCCGTGGTGAGATTGCTGCTTCCACATCGCTTCGAAATGCGGGGCCAGCAGCGCTTCGCGAGTGGGTTGCTTCAGGAGACAGAGACGACCATTTTGCCGGGACGGGAGCGATCTCGCGCGGCGCCGTTGTAGGCTTCGGCGGCGCGGTCGAGCGGGACCACGGCATTCACGAAGGTGCGCAGTTTTCCGGAGTCGATCAGCCGGGCGATGGCGGCAAGCTGGTCCTGCTTCGGTTCGACGATGAAGAAGGCATCCTTTATGCGCGGGTCGGTGCTGGCTCCGCTGTCAGAGGCGATGGTCACCATTCGGCCGCCGGGCTTGAGCAGGTTCCACGAGTGTTCCAGTGTTTCGCCGCCGACTGTGTCAAAGACGATGTCGACCTTGCTGATTTCGTCTTCGAGGCGTGACGATCTGTAATCGATGGCCTGGTCGGCTCCGAGTTGCTTGAGGAAGTCAAGCTTTCCGGCGGAGGCCGTGGCGAGGATGCAGGCGCCGTGGAGGTGGGCGAGCTGGACTGCGAAAATGCCTACGGCACCAGCTCCGCCCTGGATGAGAACGCTCTCTCCGGGCTGGATTTTTGCGCGGTCGAGAAGGCCCTGCCAGGCGGTGAGGGCGCTGATGGGAACGGTGGCGGCTTCTTCGTGCGAGAGCGATGCGGGCTTTGCGGTGATGCTGCCGGGGGTGGCGAGGCAGAATTCGGCGGTGGCCCCGTCGGCAAACCAATCGTTCATGCCGTAGACGGCTTGTCCGACCTCGAATCCCTGAGCGTTCGGGCCAAGGGCGGCGACGGTCCCCGAGAACTCGTGTCCGGGAACGGCATTGGGTCTCGGCTGGCCGGATTGGGTGTGGGTCGTGGGGTACCAATCCAGCTCTGGCGATGTTACGCCGGCCGCATGGACGCGGATGAGCAGCTGTCCTGCCTGTGGCTGTGGCTGAGGAGCCTGAGCGGGGATGAGCAGCGGCTGCGACCGCATGCTGTTGCATTGCATGGTTTTCATCGCTGAGTCCTATCCGGGGGAGTGCCCGATCTATAGTGCTTGGATCGCGGTCCAGAGAGGAAAGATTCAGATTGACCAGCCTCTCGAAATTCAATAAACTTAATGATTGCAGGGGATAGCATATTCACCGCATCCTACTTCCACCAATTAAAGATAAAGAGAGTTTAGAAGCACCATGGCAAATCACGTTTCTGCGCTTAAGCGCGTCCGTCAGACCGAAAGGCGCACCACTGTGAACCGGTCCAACAAGAGCCGCGTCCGCAGCAGCCTGCGCGCAATGCGCGAGGCGATCCAGAAGGGCGATGTAAAGGCGGCGACCGAGCAATATCGCGCCACCGTCTCGGCGCTCGATAAGAGTGTCCAGAAGGGAATTCTGCACGGCAACACGGCGTCCCGGTACAAGAGCCGGCTGAACGCGCGTGTGAAGGCTTTGGCTGCGAAGTCTGCGGCTTGATTCTTCCCCGTTTCTGCCTCGGGTTCTAGCTCAGGGCCGGGATCAACTCCCGGCCCTTTGTTATGCGTGTGCCGGGTTGCGGTTCTGCGATAATGGGAGTACGGCATTTTCAGAGAAAGAGCGACCTTTTGAAATCATGCAGTGTCGCCGCTCCTTGCCGGTCGCGTCGACTTTGGGGTCTCGGCTTCGGCTCACGGTATCTCTGAAAATGCTTTATCCGAAAGGGGTCTTAGTTGCTGCGTCATCGAATCTGCCTGGGCTTGATCGGGGCATCCCTTTTAGCTTTTACCGCCGTTTCTGCTCCAGCTCAGAGCCCGGCCGCCGACAGTGCCGCGGCAACCAACACGGCCCGGGCGAAGTCCTCCGCGCCGGCAGTGGCCGTCGACCCGATCGTGAGCCGTAATATTGAAGTCACGCTGCGCGCGAAGCTACAGATTCCTCCCGATTATGTAATCCGGGTCGGCCCGCGAACGCCGAGCACCACGCCGGGCTTTGACAATGTGCAGGTGGACTTCGACCTGCCCGGAGACGCCGCCCACTCCCAATCGCTGAATTTTCTTATCTCTGACGATAACAAGACGCTAGAGCGCGTGGCGAAGTGGAACATCGCCGGGAATGTGGCTGATATTGTGCCGATCGGCAACCGCCCGGTTCGCGGAAACCCGAATGCCAAAGTCGCAATCGTCAACTTTGACGACCTTGAGTGTCCATTCTGCGCCAAGCTTTATTCGGAGCTTTTTCCGGACACGTTGAACCATTACAAGGGACTGATCAAGATCGTCTACCGCGACATGCCCATCCCTGACCTGCACCCGTGGGCCATGCACGCTGCAGTGAACGCCAACTGCCTGGCGGCGCAGAGCGGAACAGCCTACTGGAACTATGTCGGCTATTTGCATACACACGGCGAGGACATCACTGGCCCGGACCGTGATGTAAAGAAGTCGAACGCATTGCTGGATATGTTGGCGCTCGAAGAGGGTCACAAAGATAAGCTGGATACCGCGAAGCTAAGCGCGTGCATTGTCAAACAGGACGAAGCGCCGGTGCGGCAGGAGATGAAACTAGCGGACAGCCTTGGCGTGGACCAGACGCCGACGATGTATGTGAATGGCGAAGTGGTTGCGGGCGCGCTACCGGAAGAAGTTTTGTGGCGCGTCATCGATCGCGCGCTGATTTCGGAAGGCGTGACGCCGCCGTCCAATCCGTATGATCATCCGGCGAAGCCCGCGGTGGCCGATGCGGGAAAAGCCGCGGCGAAGCCATGAGAAGGATGTTTGAATTCGACTGCCGAGCCGCAGCATGCGGTGGTTTGCTTTATTCTGTAGAGACCTGCCAGTTGCGGAACTCAAGCCGGGCGCTTTCCCCCGTGCTCGTGTGTCGAGGACGGCGTCGCTGCGTATGGCTGCCTCAAGGAGATGCTTTTTGCAACAGACACTGAACGTTGAGCGTACGGCTTCCCCTATACAAGTTCTACGCACGTCGAAATTGCTGACCTGCGTCTTCGCCTTGGCTCTTGCCGCCGGCCTGAGTGTGACCGTCAGTGGATGCCGGAGCGGCCACGGTCCTAATGTTGTTGCCACGGTAAATGGCAAACCGATTCTTCGGTCGGACCTGGAGATGCGTTACGAAGAGATGCTGGGCAATTCGCATCAGCAGCCGTCGGTGGAGCAGGCCGATATCGTCAAGCTGAACATCGTTCACAACTTGATCCAGAACGAAATTCTGATGCAGCGTGCAGCCAAGCTGCACCTGACGGCGAGCGACGAGGAAGTACAAGCCAAACTGGACGAGATCAAGGCGCCCTATACGCCGGCGGAGTTCAACCAATGGCTCCAGCAGCAACACATGACGCTCGACAAGCTCAAGGACGAGATTCGCAGGAACAAGACTGAGGAGAAGCTCTTCAACAAGGAGATCAATTCACGCATCAACGTCACCGACGCCGACATTACGAACTACTACAACGCGCACAAAGCGGACTTTGACCTGATCGAGCCCCAGTATCACATTGCGCAGATCGTGGTGACCTCGATAGCGGCGCCGCCTCAACAGGCAGGGAATCTGCAGAACAGCAAGGCCATGAACGATGCCCAGGCGAAGCGCAAGATTCAGATGCTGTACAACCGCATTCAGAGCGGCGAGGACTTCGGGATGCTGGCGGCCAATTTTTCTGAGCGGCCGGACAACGCGCAGAGCGGCGGCGATATGGGCATCATCTCGGAGTCGCAATTGAAAGCGGAGCCCGAAGTGTATGCCGCGATCACCAAGCTCAGCCCGGGCCAGGTGACTCAGGTGTTGCCCCTTTACGAGAACACGCCGGCGGGCAAAAAACAGATAGGCTATGCGATCTACAAGTTGCTCGATAAAGAGGCGGCGGGCCAGCATGAACTGAGCGATCCGCGCGTGCAGCAGGCCATCCGCAAGCAGTTGCATGACGCGCGCTCGCAGTTGCTGCAGAACGCCTACATCGAGATGCTACAGGACCAGGCGCGAGTGGTGAATTACTATGCGGAACAGATCTTCAAGAACGGCGTTCAATAGAGATCATGGTTCGATACGGCATAATCGGCTTCGGCCATCACGCGGTCCGGCGGCTGATGCAGGGCTTTGCAGAGGCATCTAACGCAAGACTGGTTGGAATCTGGCGGAGAGATCTTGCCAAGGCGCGCGAGAACGCCCGCGAATACTCCATTCCTCATATATTTGAGACACCGCTTGATCTCTGCAGGTCCGGCGAGATAGATGCGGTATTTGTCGTCTCGCCAGACGCGCTGCATCTAGAACATGTGCTTCTGGCCGCGCGGCACGGCAAGCATGTGCTGTGCGAAAAGCCGCTGGCCATGAACGCGGGCGAGGTCGAGCACATGTTAGCCGCAGCAGAAAATCATGGCGTAAAGTTAGGCGTGGCGCAGAATATGCGCTACAACCGCAGCCTGGGGCGCATGCGGGAGTGGATCGCGGAAGGGACGGTTGGCAAGCCGGTGCTGGCGCAGGCACAGTTTGCGTATTCCGCAAAGGACAGCCCGCGCGCCTGGATCTACGACCCCACTCTCGCGCTTGGCGGGCCGATCGGCGACGTCGGGATCCACTGCATTGATGCGCTGCGCTTTGTGCTCAATACCGACGTAAGCGCAGTGGGAACGATGGCGCACGTCGACGCACACTCCGGTTCGGTTGAGTCCCACGCGGTCGTGGGACTGGACTTCGCCTCCGGTGCGATGGGCGCAGCGACGCTGACGACGCGCTCGGCTTATCGCACGCTAGTGGAAGTAACCTGCGAACACGGTGCGGTCGTTTGCGAGAACGGCCTTACAGTCGACTTTCCGGTGGACCTGGTGATGCGGCGCGGCCCGGAGGTGCTCATCAAGGAGACACTCTCGAACGCCGACGCCTACAGCCTCATGCTGGATGGATTTTCGGCGTGGGTTGAGGGGCGCGGGGAGTATCTGGCGCCGGGACTTGATGGCCTGCACAACCAGCGCGTACTGGATGCCGCCTACCAGAGCTGGCGGGACGGGGTGCGCATCAATCTGCTTTAGCGCTGAAACTGAACCGTGCAGTAGCTATGGCGATCGCGCCCACAGCGCGAAACATTTTTCCGGTTTGCATTGTCATCTGCGTTAAGATGCGACAGGAATCCCGATGGCCGGCCCAGGATCAACAGACACTTCAGAAGTCCGGGGATGGAGTCTTTCCGCGCTATGGCCGGAGCGCGTGCTTGGCCGTCGCCCGGGCCTGAAAGAAGTGAACGTGGTTTGCTGGGGATTGTTTGTTGCGTTCCTGGTGGTGCCGCTGCTGATCGTATCCCTCATTCGAATCAGCCATGGCCCGGGATTTGTTCGTAGCCTTCATTCCGACTTTGTCTACTTCTACGGTGATGGTCAGATTGCGGCGAGCTCGCCGGCAAGGCTCTATGACTATCGCCTGCAACAGCAAACCTTCACGGCACTCTACCCGGCCCATGAAGGCGTATATGGCCCCAGCCCGTATCCACCATTCGTTGCGCTGTTTTTCAGCCTCTTTACGCATGTTTCGTTTGAAGTTGCATACGCGCTGTGGTTTGGCGTATCGCTGGCGCTTTACCTG
>Ga0335075_10000323_pt1 | contig 86343 bp, 71 predicted proteins | sample Lox_Sample_24_FD_206723 | JGI IMG/M metagenome (GOLD analysis project Ga0335075, IMG submission 206723) | Soil microbial communities from Loxahatchee National Wildlife Refuge, Florida, United States - Lox_Sample_2.4 | ecosystem: Environmental > Terrestrial > Soil > Wetlands | place: USA... | reverse complement strand
AGTCGTTGTTCGCAACCTTTACCGACATGCAGCGGCATCCTGAAAAAATCCAAGGCCTGCTGGCACCTTTTTTTTGAGCTTCTCATGTCGTTTTATTTATACGCGGACATGTAGAACTTAAGCTGCGTCTCCCGCGTAATCACATCCGGCGGATCGGGTTTCTGTTTAAAATCGAAGCAGTCCAGCATGTTGTTGGCAGCTTTGTCCCGGTCCGCCAACGGCGGCAGGCCAAAATGATCCTCGATCAATTTTAGCGGCGACGTGAAATCATAATGGACGTGGCAGATGTACCCGGGTTTGGCCCAGGGCGAAATGATCAGCGCCGGAACGCGAAAACCGTACCCGTATTTGTCCACCTGCGGCGGCGGCACATGATCGTAAAAACCGCCGTAGTCGTCCCATGTCACGATAATGACCGAATCCTTCCACGCAGGGCTTTGCATGACGGCGTTCACCAGGCCTGTGACATGCCACATGCCACGGGCGCTGTCGGCGGGTGGATGTTCACTGTCCTTCGCCGTGGGCACAATCCAGCAAACTTCCGGCAATTTGCCAGCTTTCGCATCATGATAAAATTCATCCAATGAGACCAGGTGCGACATCATTTCGGGACTGCTCGAGATGGCTTTGAACCCGGGCATTGGATTCCAGAGTGAATGGGCCTTTGGATTCTTCTTTTCGTCGTAATATTTCCAGCTATGGTTTGAATGCTCGAGCAATTCGGCCAGCGTGGTGAAGTTATAAACGCCGTCCTCCCCGGCGATACCGCGTCCGGGATTATTCACAAGGCCGCCGGACTGGGCGGCCACGGTGTAAAGATGATTCGGCTCGCTCGGGCCCTGCAATGATGAAAAGAACGCGTCGCACAAGGTAAATCGACGCGCGTATTCCCAATAATTCGGAATCTCGTGCCAGTCGTAGTAGGAAAACGTGTTAATCACCCAAGCCGGAGGCGGTCCGGGCGGTGGCGTCGCGCGATGTCTTGTCGGAAGGTTTCCGGCGGCGACGGCTTCGGCTTCGCCGGGATTTTGCTTTCGCCCTGCCCTGCCCCGTCCGTAATTGGCCAGGGTCAAATCCTCCTGCACCATCTCCGGATCATCATCCAGTGGAAAAATATCTTCCGGGTCGACCGTCGGCAGCGGGCCTTTCCAGTAGTAGGACAACGCCATCGGCCATTCGCCACGAACAAAGCCGTCCATCGTTCCGCCGTCATAATCCACGTGCGCCGCCTGCCAGCTATGATTGAGATCGTGCGGGATGAACGTTTGGCGCAAATGAAACGGCGCGTAAACCCGTTCCCCGTCCGGCATATAGGAAAATTTGACCCCTGCCGGAATACCATCGGCGCCTGGATAGGTGCCGAAGTAATGGTCAAACGTGATGTTCTCCTGGATTATGTAGATGAAATGCCTGACCGGTATGTCCTTCGCATCTTCCGCAAAGACGGCCGGCGCCAAAGCCAGCGCACCAAGCCACGCAACTGCCTTTTGTGACGTGCCCATACGCGGCATTTTGTCGTAATCGCAGCCAGCGTCAAGGTTGGTCTTCCGTTCGTTTCAATTTCGATTTTCGATAATTCGGCCCTGTTCAGCATGTCCTAAAGTTTAACACCTCGACCGGCAGGTCCGACCTGCTGGTCCGCCAGGATGCTATATCCAGCTTTGGTCGTTATCGTTTAGCACCAAACTGGCTCGCTCGGTGAGTGCCTTGCCAAAGGTGTAACATTGTCCCTTGTCGGGGTCTGATTCCGACAAAGCCCACATGACTGCATCGTATGACAACCCGTGGTCACGACGCAAAGTCCGAATGGTCTCAGCAAGCTCGCGCGGCATCGGCTGGGTGAAATAGACAACCTCGCTCAAAAAGGATACGGGAAACCTTTTTGTGACAACGCCAGTTTGGAAGCGATTCTTGGCCATGCTCTCGGTGCCGCTAACGCTCCGGCCCGAGGCCAGACGCGACACACGATCTGGACTCGTTCCACAATCCGCAATCCACATTATCTACGCCGCTTCCGCGTCCTGCTTCCGCCGCACAATCGGCTTGCTTTCGCCGCGCACAACTGTCGCGGTGATCTTGACGTGGACGATGTCGGCAACCTCAGGGACGTCAAACATCAGGTCGAGCATCAGCTTTTCAATCAGTCCTCGCAGAGCGCGAGCACCGGTGCCTTTTTTAAGGGCCAGCGACGCCAATTCACGCAACGCATCCGGAGTGAATTCCAGTTCCACGCCTTCCATGGCCATCAGTTTGGCAAATTGTTTGGTCAGCGCGTTCTTGGGCTCGGTCAAAATGGAAATCAACTGTTCCTCACTCAATTCAGCAAGCGTCGTCACAATCGGCAACCGACCGATGAATTCGGGAATGAACCCGAAATTCAGCATGTCTTCCGGCTCGGAGTATTGAAGAATTTCAGAGCGTTCGGCGCTGAAATCCTTCTGCCCCATCGCCCCGAAGCCCATGACATTCTTGCCCATCCGGCGCTGAATGACGCGCTCGAGTCCCACAAAGGCGCCGCCGCAGATAAACAGAATATTCGTCGTATCCACGCGAATGTATTCCTGCTGCGGATGCTTCCGTCCGCCCTGCGGTGGAACGTTGCAAATCGTGCCTTCAAGAATTTTCAGCAGCGCCTGTTGCACACCTTCGCCACTCACGTCCCGGGTAATGGACGGCCCGTCGGCCTTGCGCGCAATCTTGTCAATTTCGTCGATATAAACAATCCCGCGCTGGGCGCGCTTGACGTCATAATCGGCGTTTTGGAGCAGGCGCAGAACGATATTTTCCACGTCCTCGCCTACGTATCCGGCCTCGGTCAGGGTTGTGGCGTCGGCAATCGCAAAAGGAACGTCCAGGATTTTGGCAAGCGTCCGCGCCAGCAGAGTCTTGCCCGAACCTGTCGGTCCGATCATCAAAATATTGCTCTTCTCGATTTCCACGTCCGTGTGACGCGATGCAGGACCGTTTCCAGTACCGGCTGCCTCGTCTTCCGGCGCGGGTTCCGGCTGAATGCGTTTAAAATGATTATGAACGGCCACGGCCAGCGTTTTCTTGGCGTGCTCCTGTCCTACACAATATAAATCGAGCTGGCGCTTGATCTCCGCGGGTTTGGGCACCGAGAATTTCGCGTGTTTCTTCTGGTTTTGCACCTGCAATTCGCGGTCCAGGACATTCTTGCACAGGATAATGCAATTGTCGCATATATAGACGCCGGGGCCGGAGATCAGTTTTCGAACTTCTGCGTGCGATTTGCCGCAGAAACTGCACATCGTAATATTATTTGGTCTTGCCATGTAAAGCCTGCAACTAGCGGATTTTATACCATTGCTTGCCTGTTGCAAAAGGATTCTACATCATACCATAGTTTTTTTCCACTTCGAGAGGTTTTTTTCACTATTGAATCTTTTTTTTGCCTTCTCCCAAATAAACTCAGCCATCGTCCGGGGCGCCCGCGAACCATGACTGAGGCTTCAATTCGAGATGATTGCCATGTTCTTTCAGAAACTCAGTGATGGCAACAATGGCCGCGTCCCGGTCGGTCTGGGGCCAATAGAGCTCAAAATGCGGAAGATTTTTGATCCGCGACAAGCGCCAGGCCATGTCATCACAAACACGAAATGAAATCTGTTCGCCGGCCTTTGGCGCGAGAAGGTCACTTTGCGCAACTCCACCAAAAGTTTCACCTGACTCTGTTGCCTCAAATTGGCCTCCCTTTTTGACAACGACGCCGCCGCATTTCTCGCCGTTTTTTAGAGATTGCAGAACTAAATCGCGAAAGGCTTCGTTTCGTATTAGACGCGTTTGCAAGAGATCCTCACCGTTCACAGCCGCATTCAGCCAACCGGCGCAGCCATTTTGAAAAAGCTTCGCCGAAACTTCGCGTATTGAAGGACGATCCGGATATCGTCCCAGCGGTGCCAGAATCCTTGGCATGCCGTCATGGATTTCGTCAAACTTTTGGCGTGCGAGCCATTTTGCGTAAATGTCCAGGCCGGAGTCGTCTCCAAGCCGGGCCAGCGCGTCGGCCAACGCAGCCAGGTCTTGTCCCCCACCGGACACATCCCAATCGTCTCGCGGATATAAAAAAACAGGACAATGCGGAATCAGTTTTTGCAGGGTGGCGACGGCGCCTTTTGGGTCCACTTCAACGAGCATCAGACCGCAGGCCCAGATCGAACAAAAAATTCGCTGACGAGATGACGTCGAGCGGCAAAGATGCCATCGCTTTGCACCAAGCTTCAACGCGTCGGGTCCATGACACGGCCCAGGAACAGAATACTGCCGGTTTGATTGTCCCGAATGAGGAACAAAAAAGGATGGTCGGCGCGGAAGGTCGGAATCGGGGGTGGCCGCGCCAGGATTAACTCCGTCATCATTACAGCGGTCGCCGCGGCCGCTTCTGTACCCTCTTCGTCCACCTTCACATAGGCTTCATGAATGACGCTGCTGATGTACAAATCTTTGCGGCCATCCATTCCAGAGAAATCCGCCTTGAATGGGTCAAAGGCGTCGGGCATGCCCATGTCCGAGAGCGTATCGGCCAGCAAAAACTGGGACCTGAACGTAAAGCGGGGAAAGAAAACATGAACTTTCTGCCGTCCTAATGGGCTCATCCAGGATTTTAGGTTCGCCGGCGTTAAGTGCGCTTCAAGATTTGTCAGGCCATCCACATCGCGCGGCAGCAGCACGACCATTGAAATTTGGCCGCCGGCATAGGGCATTTCGAGCACCTGCAGGTCCGGAAACTCGGCATAGCCGAAATCCTCCGTCTGTTCCATAAGGCGCGCGGTGATCGACTTCCCGGATGAAATATGAAACGGCTGGTCTTGAGTTCGGTTGGCATTAAATTTTGTTTCCCAATCTCCCTTGAAATAGATGGCATCCACGAGCACAAGCCTGTTTTCCTCATCGAGCATTCCCGGTTTTATGAGCTCAGGAATTTTTTCATTTGTCCTGTCCGAAACCCAATCATTGATTTTTGTCCGGGCAGCTTCTGTGTGATGAACAAAATCCACCGGCACGATGGCAGAGGCATAGTATTGTTCGCAGAGAGTCAAATAGTCCGTACGAAACTTAAATCCAATCTGGGGCCAAAGCGAATTGGCCACGGCGAGGCGGACCTGGCCCTTTTTCTGGATTTCATCGAGATTTGTTTTGAGTTCGAAAAAGGCCGGATGCAATTGCCCTGTTGGCAAAACGAAATGCAGTGTGCGGGCCATTTGATTGGCGGTTTCAGCGCGGGCGCCCGCATATGTCATGGAGAGGGCCGTTGAGATGCTGTAAGGGGAAAAGAAAACGTTGCCTTCGCCAGTCCGCAGGCGGGCATACAAATCCAGGGCAAACTCAGAATTTCCCTCGACGACCTGTTCCATATCTGCCGAGTTAGAATCGCCTAAAGCGCGGTGAGGAAACGATAAATCGCCGGCCAAAGCCAGTGCAAGGAGGAAGAAGGCAATTGGTCTCATGCCTGGTCAGACGGAATGTATTGTGGATTGCTCCAAGAGTATCTAGTCAGAGTGGTGGTAATATGAAGTCGTAGAACCCGCAACATCCGCTACATCGTTGAATATCAACGACATAATGTGCAACAAATCTGCAACAGACCCGCAACAATTCTATAAGTAATTGGTTATAAATGAGTTAAAGTGCAACATCTTTTGCTGCTACTGGGCGCTACATGCCGCTACACGCGTGACCGGGTTGATGGATACGCAGTTGGCGCCGCCGAGTGACTTGCACGCGCCGTCACGGCGGGCACGCCGTGACCCACCAACAATGGAATCATTGGTCGAGGGCGTTCCATGTCTCGCCACCGTCTGTTGTTTTAAGAAGCTGAGTTTTATTGTGCTGATTCTGCGCAACGGCCCATCCATACTCATCATCTACAAAATCCAATTGAACGATAGTTTCGCCGTGGGTCAGATAATTCTCCAGGCTTTTAGAGATCGCCTGCCATGTCTGGCCGCCGTCATCGGTCCGATACAAAATGCCTTTTACTGGCGCGGTCGAATTCGAGTTGTACGGTTCCGGACTCCAAATCCAGCCGGTTTCAGATGACATAAAACTGCTGACACCGGTAAATCTAACGGGAGTGGTTGGCTGCCACGTTTGGCCGTCATCGTGAGTGTCGTAGAAGACGGTGTAAAAATTCGTGGACTCACTGTCGTTCGGAGCAAAGAGAGTTTCGACAATTCCGTTGGTACCGAAGAACCGCGGCAGTGCCCGCGGCTCGATTGAGCCATCGTGGAGCGAAGGCGGCGGGTCAAGCTTTTGCTCCTGCCAATTCACGCCGCCGTCATGCGTGAAAAACAAAAACGCGCGCGTGGTGGTCGTCAATTGTCCCAGTAACCAGCCGTCGAAGGAATTCTGAAAGGCGATAGCGCCGCCGGAAATGAGGTTAGAATGGACGTCCGCGAATCCGGGTTGCGTGCCATTCGGGTCGTTCCAATTGTTCTCACTATTTTCAGTGCTATTGATCAAGCGCCAATCCTCGCCATATTCGTCGGAAGCGTATAAATATCCTGGCATGGAGTTCATTCCGTGGTCCGGCATTAGCAAAATCCAACCTTGATTAGCGGCTGGAAAGGACAATTCACAATCCTGAACGGCGTACGGGCCGGTCAATTCTGTGTCGCCCCATGATCGGCCTCCGTCAATCGTTTGAAGGACCCACACATTGCTGGACTCATCGTAATCGGAAGTGACCCATGCCGTGTCTTTATCATACGCGAATAATGCCATGCTGATATCCGGACTGGCGCACAAGACTACCTTCCAGGACATGCCACCATTTGTGGTTCGCAAAACGGCGTTTTGCTCAAAGGACCATTTGATAACCAGATTCGTCTTTACGAAAAGGGTTGCCGCGCTTTGTGCCCAGCCGTTTTCGCGATCCATCATATGAATCGTGCCGATATAATAAAAGTAACCGGGATCGGTCGCGCTTCCGAACGAGTTCCGAAAAATCTGCCAGTTCTCTTTTGCGCGCGAGGTGTATGGAATTGGGTGACCGGCGTCGTCCAAAACTGGAAACCAGCGCATTAGATCCGCTTGCCGCCCGATTTGCGTATTGTGGCATCGCCGGACGAGCGACTTGTAGATCGGGTCCGCCCTTTTCGGGTCCAGGTATTTTATCCATGAACCGGCCGTGCATAAAACGAATGCAGTTTCCTCGGAATTGTCCGGCATCAGTTTGGCCGCTTCGACGGCCAGGTCCGCCGCTTGATAACGGTAATGGAATCGTTGCTCCGGTTCTACGCCGTTCTGGGTGTAGCGTTGCAATTCGTCCGCGCTTGCCGGGAAAACTTTCGTATCGTTTGTCCTTATTGAATCGCCCAAATCAGTCTCGCCCTCGTAGATGAGCCAGTCAGGTTCCAGTTCTGTGCCGAGCAGTTCCATCCCGTTTGTGCGTGTCATCACTGCGGCGGCGAAAAGCGCTTTGGCGCGTGCGTCTGCAGACAAGCTCGTATCGCGGCCGGTTCTTAGATCATTCACTAATGCATCGAACTGCGGTCGACGCTGCTGCGGATAATAAGCGCGAGCCTCGTCATTGCGATTGAGGCGTGCCAGCCTGCGGGCGAGTAGATATCGGATGCTGGTGGCGGGATCTGTTTCGTCCGGAGACGTCAGATCGTCCTGGTTCCACCATCCGTGGGGATAATTCGGCGGTTGGTTGGTGTCGTCGCTGGACATTACTCCCATTTGATTCGTGGATAACGATTCCAGCCAGTTGCCGTCCACGTAAGCTTTTAATTCATCCACCGTCAATATGCGCTCGGCGACATACGCCGCATCCATCCAAAATCCGGAGCGCAACAATGCATCGAGCGATTCGACGTAATCGCGTTGCGAAAGATGAAAGACGCCCAATTCACCGAGGACTTCGTTGGACGCATCGATGAAGTCCTGGGACTCCTCACATTCTACGCTCAAATTGTCTTTCAATTGATTTGAGATGCCGTCCTCTTTGGATTCCATGAGTTGAACGACTTTGGCCAGCATCGCTCCCGCCTCATCGATTTTGCCCGCGCGTAATAACAACTTTGCCTCCAGCCATTGGGAGACCGGCGATGCCGGCGCGCGTTTTGCCCAACGGCTCGCCGCATCCCACTCGCCCGCCTGATACGCGGCGAGTGCGAGTTCCTCGGCGGAGGCTACGTCGTGCACATTGGCGGCTTCCACGGCACCGAGCCAACTGGCCGCCTGCCCGTATTTGTCCAACCCAGGCATATATGAAATGAGATAGGCGGTGACGACCCGCTGGGTGAGCGGATTCTCGGCCAACTGTTTCAGCATAGCGGGATCATTCGTGGCCAGAGCATGCTCGGCCGCGAATTCAAGTGAATTGAAAGCGGTTCCGTCGCCAGTCGCCAATTGCTGAAGATAAAGCAACATGGCCTTCTCAAAATTCTTGCGATTCAACTCAGCCAGGGCTTCGAGGCCAAAACTGGCCGCTGCCAAACCGCAGGAATCACCAAAGCCCGCTGCCGCGAGTTGGCGCGTCTGCTGGAAATAGCCGATTGCCTTTTGCGGGTCCTTGTCTATCCAATATTTGCCGAGCATAAAGGCGGCCCAGGTGGATTTGAAATGGCGCTGCGATGGCGGCAACGCCAGGACCTTATTCCACGACATACAGGCCAAATCAGAATTAAAGGCTGCCGGATTTTCCCAGGCAATCGCGCCCCCGAAATAATCGGCGAACTCCTCGGGTAATCCCGGTGTGATGCGGATATCAGGGAATGGTGGTGAGGATGGTGAATTCGTCGGATCCGACGGATCTGTCGGATTCGCGGGCATTGGCGGTGAAATCGAAATATGGATATAATCAGTTCCGTCCCACTCGACTCGATCGCCGGACTCCATGTTTTCCTCGAATGCCTGCAATTTCGCCCGCTCGAGTTGATGCGCTTTGATAATCGCTTTGGCCGTCGAAACCGGCGTATCCATTTGCGTTAACGCCTTCTGCAAATCCGCGAGTTCGGCATCCGCGCTGTCTTTGGCGTAACTATTGGTCGTGATAAACGCCCGGAATGAATTCGTCGCCAAATGCATTCGTTCCATCTCGCGCTCAAAATCGGCAACGGGCGCGGCGAGCACGGCGTCGTCGCCACCGTTCAACAAATTGTTTGGGAAAAAGAATCCGCACGCGGGCAACCGGAGCGCTGCAAGACAAATAATAAGGACAAGAACCGGCGCGCTAAAAATTTTTAATTTCAACTTTCACCTCACGATCTTCGCTTAACCGAAGCCAGCCGACGACTCGTTTTTCGCCGGCAGGCAAACGGAATGAATTATCGTCCACTTGAAATCTCGCGGCGCCCGGACCGGTATCGGCTAGATTGAATCCGCCGATGCCATCGCCCGCAACCAACCGGGCGTTTGTCCAGGTCACTTGAACCGCGAGTCGTGAGGAGAGATCGAGTTCGCCGTCGTTCACCAGGCTGATTTCCATCATCCCGGGTTCGACCCTGCGCGCCGCCGCGTGGACATGTTCGCGAGGCACGCGCCCGGCCATCATCGCCGCAAGCGTCGGCCAGCGCAAGTTCAGAAAATCATCCGTTACCGGGAGCCGATACCAGATGATTCCACGCATCGAAGGCGGGTGATTCGTGGTCCAAAATCGGACCAATTGCGCCATGGCGGAGGGGTCCGTTCGAATCTCGCGTAATTGATAATCGGCGGGCCAATCCTTGCGCGGGCCGTCCGCTGACAAGCCGGCAAATTTTCCGTTGCGGTTGAACGCGATGATGTAGCCATACGTCGGCAATGCAACTCGGAAGGGAACATTCCACTGCCCCGCCCTCTCCACGGCGCGTTGCGCTTCCACTGGATCGCATAACGTAAACGGCGCATCGACTGACCTAGGAGCTTCGAGCGAGTGGACTTGCAGCACACATCCATCGGCCGCCGCGATAAGCTTCGGAAACGACGGCTCGTTTAGCCAACTTGGCAGAGCCGTAATGATGACCGGCACCGGGGCAATGGCGCGCCGAATCGCCGCGACCCAGACGCGATAGCCATCGAGCTTCGACTGCGCGCAATCGAAATCAATCTGTAACTCATCTGCCACGCAGCCTTTGGATCGCGCCTCGCCGACGATAGCGGCGGCGACGCTGGTCAGAAACGCAGTTGCTCTATCGCTTTCCAGGAACGGTCCTGGATACGGCCCGACGCGCAACGCCAAACCAATATGGGATCCGGATTTTTTCAGAAGCGCGTAGTCCAATGGAACCTGGACGAACTCCGGCCGTTTAGCGTGCCAGGACACTTCGGCTTTCAGGGCTACGAGCGTTTCGAAATTGGAGCCGTGCTCAGTAATGGCGTCGCGGACGACCTGGTTCCAATTTCGTTGCCAGACATAAACATCTTGTGGCAACGAAAGTGTGCTTGATGCCCTTGCGGATATTGACAGCGAAAACAGCAGAACACATAGAAGGAGTTGGCGGGTTTTCACTCCGCCAATTAAAAACGAAAAATCAAAAAATGATAGAGCGTTATCTCAGTGAAGATGGAAAATCTTCGCCGGGCTTAGCCTCAAGCCATCGATCAATTGTCGGGCGGGCATGGCGGAGAGAGGACAGGATATCCAATGAAAACCTGCGCACATCCTCCGGCGGTTCCATTAAATCCGGAATGACAATAATGCGCATGCCGGCTTTATGGGCGGCACGGGCACCCGGCGCGGAATCCTCGAAGGCGAGGCATTGGCCGGGTGCGACGCCCAGCTTTTTTGCGGCCAACAGATAGAGATCGGGCTCGGGTTTGCCACGGGTCACTTCGTCGCCGCCGGAGACTTCTCGCATATAGCGGAGAATGTTTGCCTGGCCGAGGCGCGCCAGGGCCTTTTGCCGCGTGGTGGAGGTAGCCACCGCACAAGGAATGGAACGTTGCGCCAGGTACTCGAGCAAATCCAGAACGCCTTCCTTCAACGCATGTCCTGCCTCGGCAGTGCCCCGGTCCATAATGACACGAACGTCACAGCAAATTTCGTCATAAGGAAAATCATTTCCGAAATGCATGCGGAATATTTCACGAGTATCGCGATCGTCGCGCCCGACAGCTTGCAGGTATATCGATTCACTGAGCGAATAGCCTTTGCGCTTGCTCACCGCGAGCCAGGCATCGCGATATGGCCTTTCTGAATCCAATAGAAGACCATCCATATCGAATATGACCGCCCTGTTCATGAACTCAACGCGTTTGAGGATGAGGATGACAATAACTTCTCAAGCATCGCTTCAGATTTCCACCCGGCGTTTATTCAATCCCCAGATGCTTCTGTATTCGCTCCAGCGAGATGCCTTTGGTTTCGGGCATCAGGAGCAAAACCCAGAACAATTGGCCGACCATGCACACGGCGTAAAACGCAAACGTGTTGCCACCGGATTTGGCGGCAATCATTGGGAAAGTCCAGGAAATGGCGGCGCACATGACCCAGTGCGTAAATGTGCCGAGGGCCTGACCGCGCGCGCGGACGCGGTTTGGGAAAATCTCGCTGATAAAGACCCAGATGACCGCGCCCTGTCCAAATGCATGAGACGCGATAAAAACGAGCAGGCTAATGAGCAAAAGTTTGCCGCCTGTATGTGTATAAAAAGCATAGGCAGCGGCAACCAAACTGACGATATACCCGATCGAGCCGGCAATCATCAAACGCCGACGACCGAAGTGATCTATAACCGCCATAGCGGCCACAGTAAAGACCAGGTTGGTAAAACCAATAATGACCGACTGCCCCATCGCGGATTGAGTGCCCGACCCTGCCATTTCGAAGATGTGCGCCGAGTAGTAGAGAATGGCGTTAATGCCGGAAAGCTGGTTAAACATGGCAATAGCCACTGCCAGCATGATCGGCTTGAGATACTTCCGGCAAAAGAACGGTTCGTTCAACGCGTGATGCTCAACGTCCAGCGAAGCCTGGATTTCGCGGATTTCATCGTCGACGCCGCCGGCGTCCGTGCCGCATTTCTCCAATACCATGCGTGCTTCGGCAGCGCGGTTGCGGGCCACGAGCCAGCGCGGACTTTGCGGTGTGAAGAAGAGGAGAAGAAAGAAGACGACAGACGGCGCCGCCATCACGCCAAACATCCACCGGTACTGACTCTCGCCGAGCTGCAGGTTCACGATGATATAGTTGGACAGATAAGCCAGCAGCACACCCAAAACAATATTGAACTGCGCAAACGCGACAAGACGTCCGCGATACCTGGCAGGCGCGATTTCGGCTATGTACATAGGCGAGGCTACGGATGCGCCGCCGACCGCCAGGCCGCCAAGAAAACGAAACGCGAGAAAAGACCACCAATCCCACGCCATTGCGCAGCCCAGCGCGGAAACACAATAAAAAGCTGCCAGAATGAACAGGATGCTGCGCCGGCCCAGGACGTCAGCCGGACGACCAATCGCAATCGAGCCAATGATGGTTCCGATGAGAGCGCTGGATACAGTAAAGCCCAGCCAGAAGTCGCTCAGAGCGAAATGGCTCTTTAGCCAATCCGTTGTTCCCGAAATGACCGCGGTGTCGAAGCCAAACAATAATCCGCCCAGCGCCGCGATCAGGGCGATATAGACGACGGTGATATTTAAGCGACTGGAACTTTCGGCGCCGGTTTGGGATGATGGCAATTGAGAAGTATCCGGGGTTTTCACGCGCTTTAATTTAGACGAGCATAAAGAATTGTCACTACTATTAGTCAATGGGGCGCGGCCCGGATACTGGTTTCCAGCCGGAGGAAGGCGGACCCATTTCAATGTTTTTTTCCGCCATCGGCAAACGGATCCCACGGAGGCAACAGAATTGCTTTTTGCTTGGTCAAGGCCAACAGATCAGCCGGGACAAATTTACGCTCAATGATCACCTCGAAGACGTGGCGATCAAACCATTTGCTGTCAATGATGAACCAGCCGTCGTCGCCCTTGTCCGTCCCCCATGAGTTCTCGACCTTCCATTTAACAGGGGCGCCCTGGCGCACGTCCACGCCGGTGATCACCATGGCATGATCGGCGGAGCCGTCATCATAGGCTAAAGTATCGGCCTTGCTCATCGAGAAATTGATGCCAAACAAATCAGACGTATCCTCTACATCCTGGACCCACAGTCCTTTGTCCTTGTCGCCCTCGGCGGAAGAATTGGCCGCAAACCACACGGGCTGGTCGGCCAGCACCGATTTGAGCACCATGGCCGACATTTCCTGCGTTTCAATATTGACGGCGTCCAGGTCAGGCTGGTCTGCCATATTTCGGTCCCAGGCCCATTGAAGACGGGCATGCATCGGCTGGCCCGGGTAATTGACAAAACTCACGTAGTCGTCCAGGTCGCCCAGGAATTCCTGGCTGAAGGATTGTGGTGTGTAGCTTTTTAAGGGTAGAACGTCATCGTCTGAGTTTTCATATCGCCACAAAAACGTCGCGGGCGGCTTGCCCAGGCAAACTTCAAGAATTTTATAAATATCCTGGAGGGCGGCCAATTTTAATTGCCTAAGTTCGGCCTCATCGGCGCCGCCTTGCGATGCCTGGCGAATTTGCACTACCGCCTTGCGCAAGCGGGCCGCAAGCAGCTTGTCCATTTCATCCGAATGGCTGGCTGCATAAGAATCCGGCATGACCGATTCGGGCACGACGCCGTATTTTTTGATCAAGGGCTGAACGTAGTTCCAATCTCCGGAGTCATCCATCACATTCTGAAGTAACGTGTCCATGCGCCGGCTATGAATCGGTTCATTTCGCAGGGTGATGGCCAGTTCCAGCGAGGAGTTGGCCGTTTCCAACGCTTCATAGAACTGCTCATAGGCCTGCGATAGCATGAAATCTTTCATCTTATATTTGGCGATTATCCTGGGCCTCAGCACGTTCAACCCGGCAAACAGCCAGCAACGCCCGGAGTCGCCCTGGTCGGCGATAGAACCGGTATCCTTGATCACATGGGTAAAGAGCTTGTCCGTGCGATCTTCCACCTCCGGATTGACGGCCAGCGACTCGATGCTTTGGTGCGCCAGCGCATTCCGCACGGCGCGCAGTTGTGGAGTCATTGGAACCGACTCTTCGAGTTGCTGGAGCATCTGCGGCGTCAGCGCTGCGGCGTCGGAAGGCCCTTCCCCGGGCAGCGGCTCGTACTGGGCATGAACCGGTACGGCAGCCAACGCCGCCCAGGGCAATAGAAATAGAAATTTGACGAAACTTTTCATATCAATGCGAAAAAGGTCTGGCCTTTCACCTTATTAGCGCTTAATCTCGCTTGCCTCTGCAAGCCTTTTCGCATCCAAAAACCCGGCCTTTCGGTTCCGCCAAAGAAAACCTTGGTTTATGCCGTTTTGGCAACAGTATATTATCGCTTGCCTTTGTTCGGAGAAAAAATAAACCATATTACTGCAAAACATGACGTCTCGACTGATTGAAAAGTTAAACCGCATTCGCAGCAATCCTTCCAGCCGGGAGTTCATTCTCGCCGACGCCCGGGACGCGGACATGGCATGGGGAGCGCCCAGCCCGGGCAATACGTATCCGGCGACTGCGGACGGCTCGCGATATCGGACCATGCCGGAATTTCATGAGCAGATTCGCGCTGTCTCTCGCCAGGGAATTGTGGACATCATGCTGGCGTCCATTTCCACCATGAGCCTGCTCGCGCATCGTGAACGATTGTTCGATTCCCTGGACGTCACCCCGGCAGTGCGCATCAACGACGCCACCGATGTCTGGTGCCCTCGCGGCGGCCGGTACCGCAATTATCCCTCTGCTCCTTTCGCCAGCGGATTCATCGAGGAGGCCCAATACGGAAGCCTCACCGCCGAACCCGGCGGCGACCCGGTGGTCAATCTCGGACTTTATTCCGTCACGCTCAACAATCAGTTGCCGGAGGACCACGACTCCTTGACGGCGTTTAAAGCCTTTCGCGCCGAAGCGGAGCGAAAAAAATTTAACTATTTTCTCGAAGTATTCGCGCCAAACACCGATGCGGGCCTGCGTCCCGAGGAAATTCCAGCCTTCGTCAATGACAGCGTCTGTCGAATGCTTGCGGGCGTGCCATTATCAGCCCGGCCGGTATTTCTAAAGATCCCCTACTTTGGGTCGCGCGCCCTCGAGGAATTGGTGGCTTATGATCCATCGGTCGTGGTGGGCGTCCTGGGCGGGAGCAGTGGAACCACTTACGATGCTTTCAAGCTCCTGGCCGACGCGCAAAAGTATGGCGCGCGCGTGGCACTTTTCGGCCGCAAGATCAAGGCCGCCGAAGACCAACTCCTGTTCATTTCGTTCCTGCGGGAGATCGTAAACGGCGCCATCTCCCCGGAAGAGGCGGTCCGGGCGTATCATGGCGGTTTGCAGACAAAAAACATTCCGCCAGTGCGACCTCTTGCCAGGGACCTCGAAACCGCCGATGCAACATTAAATTATTGAAAGGAGAAACTATGCACGTTCAATTGACAAATAATGTAGCCGAGTTTTTACGGCAACCGGTCCAGCATTTTATCGGCGGACGATTCCAACACAGCGCCCTTGGAACTACCGGGCATGTCGTGAACCCGTCCGACGGCACTGTACTCGCGACCGTTGCGATGGGCGGGGCGGCCGAAATTGACGAAGCCGTTTCAGCGGCATGGAAGGCTTTTCCCGCATGGTCGGCGTTATCTCCCAATGAGCGGGCCGCGAAACTGCATCGGTTCGCGGAACAATTAGAAAAGCATTCCGCGGATCTCGCCCTGCTTGAGTCGCTGGATGTCGGCAAAGCCATCTCCGCGGCCGAGGGTTTCGATGTTCCGTTCGGCATCGAGTGTCTGCGCTACTACGCCGGCCTTTCCACACAGGCGCTCTATGACATTCCGCTCGCCATTAAAAATATAGAAGCGCGCGTTCATCGCGCGCCCTACGGCGCTTGCGGTTTTATTTTTCCCTGGAATTTTCCGTTCACACTGTTGCTGTGGGGAATCGCGCCGGCCCTGGCCGCCGGCAACACGGTCGTCATCAAACCATCGGAGGTGACGCCATTGAGTTCGTTGTTTGCGGCAAAGCTCGCGGCGGAAGCGGGCATGCCGGACGGAGTCATTAATATGGTCATTGGCGACGGACCCAGCGCGGGCGCCCCGCTGGCCGCGCATCCGAAAATTAAACGCATGTCCTTTACGGGCTCGCCTGAAGTGGGCAAAAAGATCGGCGAAATTTGCGGACGCAATCTCGTGCCTTGCAAGCTGGAGCTTGGCGGAAAAGGCGCGGCGGTGGTCTTTGACGATGTTGACGTGGAGTCAACCGCGCAAAAGCTGGCCGGAGCCATCACGTTGAATACCGGCCAGGTATGCTGCACAGCCACGCGCTGGTTCGTGCACGAAAAAATTTACGATCGTTTTGTGGACAAAGCAGTCGCCGCTTTGAAAGGAACAAAAACCGGTCCCGGCCCGGCGCGCGAAACTCAGATGGGCCCGCTGGTGAGCGCGGCGCAGCGCCAGCGTGTCTTGCGCTACCTGGAAAATGGAGCAAGAGAAGGCGCGCAAACCATTCTGCCCGGCGGCACAGCGGCCCCGGCGGGTTGCGAAGGCGGTTTTTATGTTCAGCCCAGTTTGTTGGCGGGTTCGCCCGAAAATGTATGCTGCCGCGAAGAAATTTTCGGGCCAAGCGCCTTTCTGCTCAAATTCAATGACGAAACGGCTGCGGTTTCACTTGTGAACCAACTCGCCTACGGGCTGGCCAATAGTGTTTGGACCGCCGATCTCAAGCGCGCCGCCCGGGTGGCGGAAAAGATGGTCGCCGGAAACAGTTGGGTCAATGCCCACAATGTTTTTGCCTACGGCCTGCCCTATGGCGGCGTTAACCTGAGCGGCTTTGGCGGCGGCGTAAACGGCCCCGAAACGCTTTACGATTATCTGCGTCCACAAACCATTGCCCGCCCGCTCGCGTGATGGACGATCAAGATACATTGTTGCAATTGCTCAGGCGCGACGGGGTCCTCCGTTCGCCGGACCCGCGCCTCACCCCGTTGAGCGGCGGTGTGTCGTGCGATATCTATCTGGTTGAGGACGGCGATGAACGGTTCGTCGTCAAGCGGGCGTTGGAAAAGCTGAGGGTGAAGGCGGACTGGTTTGCGGACATCCACCGCAACCGCACCGAATGGGAATACATCCGTTACGTCTCCACATTTTTGCCCGCCGCCGTTCCCCGCCTGCGCCAGTGTTCCGCGACGGACAATTATTTCGCCATGGAATATTTCAACGGGAAATTTTCCAATTGGAAACAACTGCTGCTGGCCGGCCAGGCGCGTAAGGAACACGCCCGCCACGCAGGAGATATACTGGCCCAAATCCATCGGCATTCGACGGGTGATGCCGGGGCAATGCGCCTGTTTGATACCACGCCCGCATTTTTTCAATTGCGCATTGACGCCTATTTGCTGGCGACGGGCGCAAAGCATCCCGACCTGCGTTCCCTGTTTGAAGCGGAGGCGGCGCGCATGGGCGCAGCGCGCGAATGCCTCGTCCACGGGGACTTCACGCCTAAAAATATTCTCGTGAGCGATGACCGCATGATCCTGCTGGATTGTGAAGTGGCGTGGTACGGCGAACCGGCATTTGATCTGGCTTCTTTGTTGAATCATTTTTTTCTCAAGGCCCTGTTTCATGCGCCACACGACGCGGGTATGAAAGCGATGATCCATGGATTTTGGATGGCATATCAAAGCGCGCACCCATACCCGGAAATTGAAACGCGCGTGGCTCGTTTGTTGTTAATGCTGATGCTCGCTCGAGTGGACGGCAAATCCCCCGTCGAATATTTGGGCCCCGGCCGCCAGGAGATCATCCGGGAATTTGTTCAAAAACAATTGCCCGCACAGAATTTTTCACTCAATCACATCGCCGATGAGTGGTTCAAGCAATTAAGCCGTGTCGCCAAATGAAGATCAGTTCCATTTCCGCCTGGCAGATTTTTGATTCCCGCGGCCATCCGACGGTTGAAGCTGAGGTCGTATTGGATGACGGCATTCGTGGCCGCGGCTGCGCGCCTTCGGGCGCGTCCACCGGCCAGTTTGAGGCGGTGGATCTCCGTGACGGCGATCGAAACCGTTTCCGGGGCAAGTCGGTCTTCAAGGCGATTGCCAACGTACAGGAACTCATTGCGCCGGCATTGCTCGGGCGCGACGTGTCCGACCAAAGCGGACTCGATCAGGCAATGATTGAACTGGACGGAACGCCCAATAAAGGCCGCCTCGGCGCCAATGCGATATTGTCCGTCTCCATGGCGGCGGCAAATGCGGCAGCCGCGGCGCGAGGCGAACCTCTTTTTGCGTACCTGGGCGGCGGAAACGGAAACCTTCTGCCGCTGCCCGAAATTCAAATCATTGGCGGCGGCGCGCATGCGAATTGGCGGACAGACGTTCAGGACTTTTTACTGATGGCTCCGGCGGCGCGCAGCTTTGCGGAGCTCATGGAAATCACGCATAACGTTTATCACGCAGCGGGCGATATTCTGAAGCAGCGCGGAACCTATTTTGGCGTGGCGGACGAGGGCGGTTACTGGCCGGAGTTCAAGACAAACGAAGAAGCGCTGCAATTGATGGTTGAGGCAATCCAAAAAGCCGGTTATGAACCCGGACGTGACGCCGCGATTTCCCTGGACCTTGCCGCAAGCGACTTGTTTGACGAAAAGACCGCAACCTACCGCTTTAGGCTGGAAGAGAAAACCTTCTCCAACGAAGAATTTGCCGCGTTGCTCGTGGATTGGTGCGAGCGTTATCCAATTATTTCCATCGAGGACCCAATGGCGGATACGGACTGGGACGGCTGGCAAATCATTTACCGGCAGCTCGGCGGACGTCTGCAAATCATCGGCGACGATTTATTTACAACAAACCTGGCGCGCATTCAGAACGGTATTCGACGCGGCATCGCCAATGCCGTGCTCATCAAGCTCAACCAAATCGGCACCGTCACGGAAACATTGAAAGCAATTCAACTGACCCAGGATGCGGGATGGCTGCCTGTAATCTCCGCGCGGTCCGGCGAAACTGAGGACGCCTTTATCACCCACCTCGCGGTCGCTACCAACGCCGGCCAGCTCAAAGTGGGTTCGTTCTCCCGCAGTGAGCGCATGGCCAAATGGAACGAGGTCATTCGCATCGAGCGCCAGCTTGCTGGCCGCGCACGATTTATAGGCGGCACGATTTTTCAAAAAATCCTGCGACAGGAAGGAGTTTTGACTTTATGAAACGATCAGAAATCAATAGGGCGCTTAAAAACGCCATGCGTTGTTTTGAAGCCGCCCAATGGGCGCTGCCGCCTAATCCCCGGTGGGACGTCACCGACTGCGGACTCGGAAAATTTGACGATGTTGGCCTGGTTTTGCTCAACCTCGCCGAGCAACCCGAGTACTGCGAAAAGCTCATGTATTCGAAAAAGAAACAGGTCACTCCCATGCATACGCACGCCAAAAAGAAAGAAGACATTATCTGCCGGAAAGGCCGTTTGGCAATTGAACTTTGGAAGGGTCATCCGGAGAGCGCGCGCAAGGGCGAAGCCTTTCAGATCCTTCGCAATGGGGAAAAGACGGAAATCCAATCCGGCCAGCAAATCATTTTAAGTCCCGGCGAGCGGGTCACGATTGTGCCGGGCGTTTATCATGCTTTCTGGCCCGAGAGTGACGAAGCCGTCATCGGCGAAGTTTCAACCGCCAACGACGATGAGAATGATAACTTTTTCGTGGACCCGAACATTGGGAGGTTTCCTGAAATTGGTGAGGACGAACCGCCTTTGGTAAAGCTTTTGTGGGAATAGTTTGTCGCGCGAAAGGCGCGAAGAACGCGAAGAAGTTCGTATGATTCCTAACACGCCAATGAACAATTCAAGACATGGAATCTTAGCCGCCGGTCACTGGATCGTTGACTGCGTCAAGCGCATTGACCATTGGCCGGCGCCCTCCACGCTGGCGCGCATCGAACAGCAGCACATCGCCAACGGCGGGTTTGCGTTCAATTTGCTGTCTGATTTGGCCGCCCTGGATCCGTCATGTCCCCTCTTCGCCGCCGGTTTGGTCGGAGACGACGCCCATGGCCGTTTCATTCGCGAACGCTGCCGCCGATTGAAGATCAATGATGCGATGCTGCGCATCACCACCGAAGCCCCGACAAGTTTTACCGATGTAATGACGGAAACCGGCTCGGGACGCCGCACCTTTTTTTACTGTCCCGGAGCCAATGAACGCCTGACAGAAAGCCATCTGCGGCCCATGGCGTCGCCCGCGAAAATTTTCTGCCTGGGATACCTCGGATTCCTGCCGCTTCTGGATATGACCAACGGCGATGGTCTGAACGCCTCCGCGCGGTTGCTGCGGGAAGCTGCGGAAAACGGTTTCATAACCGCAGGCGATTTGGTCAGCGCGCCAAACCCAAACCTTCGCGCGCAGGTTGCGCCCTGCCTGCCTCATCTCGACATTCTGTTTTTGAACGAATGGGAGGCAGCGCAATTGCTCGGCAAAGACTTGCCGGCGCCGTTCACTGCGACTCAGGCCGGCGAATTTGCCGAGAGTGTCCGGGGACTTGGCATGCGCGGCGCAGTGGTGCTCCATTTTCGCGAAGGCGTGGTCGCTGTGACGGCAGACGGCCAACGTCTGGCGCAAGGCTCGGTGAATTTCCCGGACTCAGAAATCCAGGGCACGGTTGGCGCGGGTGATGCCCTGGCCGCCGGCGTCCTGCTCGCGCGGCATCATGAAATGCCGTGGCCGGAAGCCTTGAAACTCGGCGTCTGCGCCGCCACGGCATGCCTGAAATCGCCAACGGCTTCCGATGGCGTTTTGCCGTGGCAACAATGTTTGGAGTTGGGAAATCAGTATGGATTCAATCCATTCAGACATTAGCAACCGCTTTTTTCTTTGGCACGACGCTTTTCACCCCAACGGCTTTTGCCCGTGTGACGGATGCTCGATTCCCGGACACAACGGGAGCCGGCTGGCCCTTCAAGAGCGCCGTAAGGCTGCCGATTGATCTTAATGGATGATACGCCCGAAAATGAATGTGGAGAACCTCAACATGGGCGATAGTTCACCAGCAATCAACAACCTGACCGGGAACGATACGTCGTTATTGACGACCAACTCGTTTGTCGTCGCGACCAGCGCGGGCAATCTGAGCGAGTTCGCATGCGTCGAGATGGATGACGCCATTATCGCCAGTGTTTGCCAAAACCATCAAACGGCATTCGGCTTCGTTCGAACCATTTCCGATCCCGTTCAGGACGCCGGCCTGCCCTCGCGCGCCCAGGGAAACTGGGGAAGCACCGTTTACGATGCCTACGGCGTCTATACGAGTTACAACGGCGCGCTGGCCGCATGGGCGATCATCGCGGGATAGCGCAACCCGGCGCTCTCCTAAAAAATTCGATGTTCGGCGTTCGGCGTTCGATATTTCCAAATCCGCCGAATGAACGTTCATGCCTTCCCGGCTTTGAAGCCGGGAAGGTTGATCCGAAACGGCGCAGTCGCCAGACGGTCCAACATCTTGCGGAAGTCCTCGCGAGGCCGCAGGTGGAAGCAAAGTCCCCGCCAGACGGCCCGGCCGATTTTTGCCGCGGGTTTCACCACCACTTTAACCGCTTTTTTGTTGTTAATCCTGACCGGCCTGCCGGCCAGGTTCCGCAGAGGTTTAAATGTAATTTTCATATTCACGCCTTGAGCATAGCCGCGGTCCGACACTTCGACTATTACGAAATTTAAAATTGACTGATAGGTTTAAGTTAACATGCTGTCCTAATGGATTTCCTCAACTATCATCATTTGCGATATTTCTGGATGGTCGCCAAAGAAGGCGGCTTGCGGAAGGCGGCGAAAAAGTTGCACGTGTCCCAGCCGACCATCAGCGCCCAAATTGCGGACCTCGAAGAGGCGCTGGCCGAGAAACTGTTTCGGCGAACCGGACGCCATCTCGTGCTGACGGACACGGGCCAGGAAGCATTAAGCTACGCGGAGGAGATTTTCTCCCTGGGCCAGGATTTGATCAGCACGATCAAGCAGCGTCCCACCCTGCGCCCGCTGCGCGTGCACCTGGGCGTGGCCGATGCGCTGCCCAAGCTGGTGGCCTATCGCATTATCGAGCCCATCTTTCGCCTGCCGCAGGCGGTGCAGGTGGCTTGCTGGGAAACCAACGTGTCCGACATGCTCACGGACCTCGCGGCGCATCGGCTCGACGTGGTGCTGGCCGATCAGCCGGCGGCCAGCGGCGTGTCCGGCAACGTCTTTAACCATTTGCTCGAAGAAAGCGGCATTGTATTTTGCGCCGAGCGGCGCCTGGCCGCAAAATTGCGACGCGGCTTTCCCAAATCCCTGGATGGAGCGCCCGCGCTGTTGCCGATGTCGAACAGCGGTTTGCGGCGTTCCCTGGAACAGTGGTTTCACGACGTCGGTGTGCGGCCCCGGTTGGTGGGCGAACTCGAAGATCCGGCCTTTGTGAGAACGCTTGCGTCACATGGTCTGGGTTTCATGGCCATCCCCACGCTGGTCGCCAAAGAATCGGTCACGCAACTGAGTCTGCACACCATCGGAAAAGCCAAAGGCTGCCGGCAACAATTCTACGCCATTACCGCCGAGCGACGGCGATCGCACCCGGCGGTTCAGGCGATCATCTCCAGGGCTAAGCCGGCGGGAGATGGAAGATAGGAGATGGGAGATGGCGGATCGAAGATGGAGGATGGAGGGTGGCAGGCAAGGGCGTAAGAGCGTGAGCAAGCGGAGAACATCGAACATTCAACATCGAACGCTGAACATCGAATGATTTGAAACGCACGCGCCAAGGGCGCCTGCTTGGCGGAAAGGCGGGGCGAGCACGGACCGCGGCTGTGTGCGGGGTGAAGGGGCACCAGCCGCAGCAGCCACGAATGTTGCTACGCGCTGCGGCTGGTCTCCGACACAGCCGCGCTCCGAAGGCGGTTCATGGAAAGTTCCCAATTGCTTTTTGACCTGCTCACGACCCATGAACCCGCTTGTTGCGCCGCTGCACGCGGCGCTACACGGCGCAGCGCGCCGTGTTCCACCACCTTTGGTCCATGGGGAGAGCATCCAGCGTAATGCTTGCGGTAGACGGAAACTGGCACCGAGACTGTGCCCGAACCGGCAGGCGAGACGCCTGCCCCACACCCCGTGGACATTTTATTGTATATAGGCGGGGAAACAGGAAACGAACGGGGAAAATGGGTCAAATGATCCCTTTTTATTGGCAAATTTGGCAAAATGCACCACTGTAAACTGAAACGAACGGTTTTCGCGGGTGCATCTCACTTTTTAATTACGGAATACGTCGCCCCTAACGGGGCTCGGATTTTAATGGGCGCGCTTTAGCTACAAATACACCAGCCCTACGGGCTTTGCGGCAGTGACCGATTCGCCACGCTTCGGCGTCTGCTCGAAGCCCGTAGGGCTGGTGTATTTGTAGAAAACCGACCGAAAAATTCACAAGCCCCGTTAGGGGCGGCGTACTCTCGCTCTAACGCTTGCAGTAGACGGCAACTGGCACCGAGACGGTGTCCGAACCGGCAGGCGAGACGTCTACCCTACGACTTGTGCACATTTTAGTGTATATAGGCGTGTAAACAGGAAACGAACGGGGAAAATGGGCCAAATGATGCGTTTTTATTGGCAAATTTGGCAAAATGCACCACTGTAAACCGAAACGAACGTATCCTCGGCAATAGACGGGTCGAACCTCGAACATGTGAATCGCGAGCGCCGGAGGCGCTCGCCTGGCGGACGGGCACTTCCGCCCTACCCCCCGGGGGGACATTTATCCAAAAATCCATCAATCCAGGCGTTTCATCTTTGGGGTGGCGGCAATGGCAGGCTTGCTTCCACACGGAAAAATCGACCGGGCACATTGGGAGTTTGCGTGAAGCCGGCGGTAGTCGTGGAACCGGCGGAGGGCGCAATCAGGCCTAAAGAGCTGTCCACCCACGTTGCCGTCGTAACGTTCGTGTTTTCCAGGATGTAGTATTGCCGGGTTGGTTCGCTGTCCCAGGTAAGGCTGTCAATGGTTCCCAGCGATGTAAATCTTTCGGAGGTAATCCGGAATACACTCGTGGTTACATTCGGGTCCGTGCCTGCCACGTAGTCCTGGCCGATGGTCATGCCCTTGCCTGTCGGATCTGCATTGGCATTCACATTGGTCGTGCCGAAATAATTCAACAGCCAGGGAATCGGCAGGCCGTTCGGCGCGAGCGGTCCGGGATACAGATAATCCGTTTGCACCTGGGCCTCGGCGTTGCTCAGTGAAATCCAACCGCAATTGGCGCTCCAGACGTAGCCGCTCAACGCACCGGTCAACAGGTTCACTTTCGGTTTGCCGTACGTTTGCTCGAACGTAACCCAGCCAATATTCGCGCCCCAGGCATAGCCGGTGAGGTCCCCCAACCCATCCTGGTTCACGCCAAAATCGCTGGCCGAAAGATTCTGGTAATAAATGCCGTTCGTGGGACTGCCGCTGCCAAGGTTTATCCAGCCGACATTGGCGGAATAAATATAACCGGAGCAAACGTAATCGCCCATGACCGCGCCGTTGTTCGTATCGGCCACGCAGTTGATCCAACCAATGTTTGCGCCGTAAGCGTAACAGTTTACAAGGTCGATTGAGGTGGTGGCGTGAAGCGCGGTCGAAGAACAAATAAAACAGGACGCAATGATCGCAATCGAAAGTCTCAATGATTCCCGAATCATGCGCTGGGACCTTGAACCCGCTTGTTGCGCCGCTGCACGCTGCGCCACACGGCGCAGCGCGCCGTGTTCCACCATGCCGTGGTTCATGGAAAGACATTCGTTTCTCATAGCATCGTAGTTGCGGCTAATTTGAAATGTTTCCCCAAGGGCTCGTATTGGTTGACGCATTGCCAATCGGGCCAACGTCATTGGGCACACTCGAGATGGCATAATTATTTGGCGCGTTGCCTGAGATGGAGTTGCGAACGACGACGTTGTTGGTGCCCAAGACCCAAAGTCCGTAACCCGCCGGATTGTTGCCAATGACATTATTGCCATCGATATGATTGCCGACTGAAGCGATGTACATGGCCGCCCCGTTTCCGTTGTTCCCGGTGTTTATCTCAATAAAGTTGTTGCAGGTCACCAGATAATTCGAGCCGGTTAAATAAATTCCATACTGACCGGTGCGGCTCAGCGTGCAATTTTTGATCACGCCGCCGTCGCCGAAACAGGATATGCCCGTGAGTTCCCCGTAAATAGTAAGATTTTCAAAATCCACGTTGTTCCCAAGGCAAGAAATGCCATTATACAGAGTTCCCCAACCACTAATGATACCGTTCCGGACCACCACGTTGGTTACGGTGGAATAGATGGCGATTCCGGAATACGCAGTCGAAGGACCAATCAACGAAAACCCGTTCAAATCCAGCGTCACATCGCTCGCCACAATGTCTATCCCCTCCTCGCTGCTCACGCCCATGATATTTGTCGTCAGGTAATAGGAACCGGGATTGGAAATGACGAATTCGTTGGCGCTGTTGCCCGGAGTATGAACAGAGTCCACGGGCGTGCGTGGCTGAACTTGCGCGAGCGTCAGCATCCCCGGCGCGGGCGGTCCAGACGGCGTGAGACTGCCCTGCCCCAACAAAGCCAATGGCTGGAGACCCACGGCGATTAACACGGCGAGGATTGAAATTGGAGTTTTCATTGTTTCAGTGCGTTGAAGATTAAAACCCAAAGTTCGCCCAGGGATTTGAATTGGTGATGACTCCGGAAACACTATTGGTAATGATCGGGCCAACAAGTTGCAACGTGTTGAATACATAATCATTTGCGCCGCTGCCCTGCACGGAATTTTGAATGATGATGTTGTTGGTGCACAGGCCGTAGGTTTCGACCACGATGCCATCCCCGCCGGCGCCAGTCCCGGTTATATGGTTGCCTTCAATGCGATTATAGGAACCCAAAATGACTATACCCCCGTTACCCGACGTGCCGCCTATATCATCTCCGGCACAAACATTGCCTGATACCAGACAGCCGTTGGCTTCAATTGCTATGCCCGTGTAATAATTACCACTGGACATACAATTTCGAATGACGCTGACCCCGACAACGACAAGGCCGTAATTAGCGTTACCCGAAACAGACAGCCCCTCCAAAGTCACATTGTTTCCAACACTGTAAACGCCATGCTGGCTCCAGCCGCGAATGGCGCCATTGCGCACGGTTATGTTGGTGCAACCGGGAAATATCTGGACACCCTCGCTAAGACTGCCGCTGACGCCCGTCAGCGAGAAGCCATTTAGATCCAACGTCACATCGTTGGTATAAATATCAATTCCGTCTTTGCCGCTGATGCCAATAATGTTTGTTGTCAGAAAATACGAGCCGGAATTGGTAATGACAAATTCCCCGCTACTGTTCCCTGGGGTATGAGAGGCATCCACCGGTATTCGCGGCTCGACCTGCGAAAGCGTCAGCATCGTGGGCCCCGGCGGTCCCGGCGGTGTCAAAGCGCCTTGTCCGAAAGCGCGCGGCAGAAAGCTAACGGAAGCGATGACGACGCAAATGAGAAGGTTTGATTTCATATAAAAGGCAACTCACAATAGGAACTAATTATGATTACAATTAGGAACGATTGCAAGCAAAATGTAGCAGCCGAATTCGGTTTGGTGTCCACCCTTCAGGGTGTTCCGGGTTCGCCGTCCAGTCTCGAAGCTGCTCCGGAGCACGCTAAAGCGTGTACACCAAACGAATTTAAGACCAAAAGCCATTTTATCCATGTTTCACCTTTTGGTTGCGGCTCCGCCGCGCTGTGGACTTTGCGCCCTTTGCGTGAGGCTGGAGCTATTTCTCACGACCTGGGAACGCCTCGCCCGGCCCTTAAAAACAAATAACGTCTTATAAACCGGACCTTGTTTGACATTTTGTCAGATATAGCAGACACTATGTCCATGTCAAAAACTGGCTCCATTCCGTTGCCGGCATCCCATGCGCTTCGCAAATTGGGACGCGACCTGGCTTTGGCCCGGCGGAAACGTGGTATCTCCACAAATGATATGGCGTCCCGGCTATTTGTCAGCCGCGACACGCTCTGGCGGCTTGAACGCGGGGACCCGACCATCGCTATTGGAACTTTGGCGACGGCCGTTTTTGTTCTTCAATTGCATAACCGTCTGGCAAATCTTGCCGCGCCCGCCAGCGATGAACTCGCCCTGAGCATGGATGAACGCCGTCTGCCCCAACGCATCCATCGCCGCTCCCATTTATGACCCTCGAAGTTCATATTGATTGGAGAGGACAAACGCATCTTGTTGGACGGCTTTTTGCGGCAGAACGGGGAGCGTCCGTTTCGTTTGAATATGCTCTCGAATGGCTTCAACGCGAGGATACTTTTGCCATTGACCCGACATCTCTGCCGTTGCAACGAGGGACTTATCATGGCGCGACTTTGTTTGGCGCGATCCAGGACTGCGGCCCCGACCGATGGGGACGGGTCTTGATTGAACGTGCTGTCCGGAAAAAAGTTCTCCCGCAACAACCATATCGTGATATTGATTATGTTTTGGCACTGGATGATATGTCGCGTGTCGGCGCTCTGCGTTTTCGCCTGGACCCCAAAAGTCCGTTTCTTGCCGCCACGAGCGGAAAAATCCCGCCATTGGTCCGTCTCAACGCCTTGCTGCGCGCCACCGATGCGGTTCACAGTGAAAACGAAACTGCCCAGGATTTGCGCTTTCTTCTTGGGGCGGGTTCGCCATTAGGCGGCGCTCGCCCAAAAGCAGCCGTCGCCCTAAGGGACGGCCGGCTTGCCATTGCGAAGTTCCCGAAACCTGACGATACGCGCGACATCGCCGCAGGAGAAATTCTCGCGCTCACGCTGGCCGAAAAAGCGGGCGTCCACGTGGCAGAGCATCAACTCGTACCGGTCGGCGGATACGGTGTTGCGGTCATTACCCGCTTTGACCGAGTGGACAAAAGTCGCATTCCATTCGTTTCCGCATCGAGCCTGCTCGGTTTGCCTCAAGGTAATCCCGGCGCATACACATTGCTAGCCGACGGCATCCGGCAGTTTGGCAACGACGTTCCCTCCGACCTGCGTGAATTATGGCGCCGTCTGATTTTTTCGCTTCTGGCCAGCAACTATGACGATCATCCTCGTAATCATGGTTTCTTGATGCCCGAGCCCGGACGCTGGTCGCTCTCACCAGCTTACGACATCAATCCCGTGCCGGAAGTGGATCGCGTCTATATCAATAAAATGCCCATTACCGAGGATCTGGCTGAACCGGCCATTGGAATTGCATTAGACGCTGCCGAACGTTTCGGCCTCGGACCCAGTGAATCGAAAGAAATTCTTCGAGAGGTTTTTACCGCTGTCTCCGGTTGGCGCGAAACGGGACGGCGACTGCGCATCAAAGCCTCCACGCTCGATGCCTATGCCAGCGCATTTCAACATCCACTCATAGCCGAAGCCAAACAGTTGATTGGCTCACAGACGTACCGCAGGTTTCCAAACCTGCGAGTCGTTCGTGGTCGCGCGACTCCCAAGCAGAGGCCGCAACGGCCCCGGCTCCGCCAAAGGCTACGCCGGACAGGCGCAAAGGATTGAAAATGCCAAAATTCCTTTGCGGACTTTGCGCCCTTTGCGTGAGGCTGCAGACGAGGGCATTCGATGTTCAGCGTTCGACGTTCGATGTTCGATGTTTCCGGCATTAATTTCCCCTTGCCGTTCCGCCCACTTTTGTTTACTTTTCCAGTGCTATTTGCAAGAGGCGTCCCGATGTCGCTTGACCACGCGGCACCAGTCGCGGATTGAATCTTCAGTATTTCATGGGCACGCATAGCTCAATTGGATAGAGCATCTGACTACGGATCAGAAGGTTTCAGGTTCAACTCCTGATGCGTGCACCAATAAAATCAATGAGTCAGCCGCAAAGCATCTGGGTTTAATCCCCTGCTGCCGCCTTCATGTTCTTGATCCATTCGTCGGAGTTATGGCCTTCGGCGAGGGATGCGATTTTGAATCGGGTGATGTCAGCGATGAAAGCATCCAGCCGGGCCCGAAATGCTTCCCGTTCCGGCATCGTGGCATTCCTGCCGGGGATATCGTTTACCAGTTCAACATAGCGGATCCCCAGCCGGGCCTCCTGCACGCGGCGCTTTATCTCCGGGTTGTCGGCGGCAGTCTCGGCGTGGTCGAAGATTTGGTTGGCCGACTTGAGTAACCCGGCACTGAAAAGCGGAGAGGTGGGCGGATCGTAGAGATGCAGGTGGACACCGGGCTGCTGCAACCGGTCATGGAACAGCCGGAGATAGTTGTAGATATCGTTGCCGGCCTTGCCGTAGTAGCCATCGCAGAAGTCACGAACCAGCGCCCATACATCCTGATGCGGATTCCAAAAGAGGTGGGCCATCACCCAGGTGCGCATGGTCTGCAACTCGCAGTTCCCCTGATAGTCACCTTCGCAGAACATGCCGGAGACGCCATTAGCCCGGTAATAGGCCATGTCGGCGCCCAGTTCGTCCCAGTCGGGATAAGGTTGGAGATAGTGTGCAAAGTTGGTGACATAGTGCCAGACCTGCAAATGACCCCGGGCAACCTTGCTCCAGGCCAGAAGCGCCTCGTTGGACTTTTTGTTCTGCGGGTCGCTGGCAAGCGGATGGCCGTCGCAGGCGTAGATGGGGGCCAGGCAGACCAGCACGTTTTCGGCCGGGGCAATGGTGCCGGGCGTCGGGGCTTTCTCGGTGTATTGATAGGCCAGCGTTTCCACCCAGATCTTACGCCCCGGCAGCGCCGCCTGCACTGCCGACGCGACCCGGTTCACGAAGTCCAGAAGAGTTCCGGCCGGGGAGCCAAACTTCGCATCGGCTGCCCGGCAGTCGTCGCACTGGCAGCTTCCATCTACGGCGTCGTTGGGTGAGAGACCCAGGGTCAGCTCTTTCGGATTGGCCTTTGCCTCCGCCACCAGTTCGTCCACCACCACCTTGAACACGCCGGGATTGCTCAGGCAAAGCTGGGAATCCGGTGAGGACTTTCGTTTTCCGTTTATCAGGCTGTAGTAATCAGGGTGGTCGGTGAAATAGCGGCTGGGCGGAACCAGGCTATAAAAGTTCTCCGCCCCGTTGAAAAGCCGGTTGATGCCACCCAGGTCGGCTTGATCGGGCACGCTGACGCCATTCAGCTTGAGGTGCGCATCCCATTGGGCGTTTCCAAAAACAATCGCCTCGTCGGTGTCCCGATAAGTGAAGGCCGGGGACTGGGTCTCATTCAAACTTGGAACCTGCACCACGTTTTTGGGTGGCAGGATTGTGGCATCCGGCGCATACCAGCGGGCGCCCAATTGGTCTTCAAGAAAGGAGTAAACCGCATACAGCGTGCCTCGGTCGTCGTGGCCGGCCAGATAAAGATTGTGGCGGTCCGTTCGAACAATGAAGCCTTCCGCCGGCAGCGTGTCGAGCCGTTCCTGGCGAAAGCCGGATGGCAAAAACGTACTTGCCCCGACAAAAATCGCCGGGCCGTGGGGTTTACCGTTCACCACCGGCAGCGCCGCGCCCGAAATCTCTTTCAGGTCGTCACCGAGTTCCTGCGCCGCCCGCTTCACCGTCGGACTCGCATCCCTGGCAATGACGATCGTGTAACGACTCTGACCATGGTTGGCGAGGATCAGTCCGGCCGCCGAGCCGGATGAGAGGGACATCAATAGCGAAATGCAGGCGAGCAGTCTGTGGATGGTCCGGCTTCCGTGCGCGGATTCCAGCCAGTTGACTGGCTGGAATCTGCCTTTTTGCCGCGCCGACACCGATGCTGTGGGGTTGGGGGAAGGGGGAAATTGGTTCCCAATCTTACTCATGATGGCGGATGCTGCCAGACGGACAGCAAGGCAAACAAGGCAATTCGTGCGTGATACTTATTAACGACAAACACCCGATATCGAGATGCCATCAAGCGAGCGATTAAGAAGTCTCTGGACGAAATAGAGCGGTAGCAAACACTGATAAAGCGGGGCGACTGTGGCCGAGAAGGGAAGCACGATTCCGGCCCTCGCCTCCATTCAGTTTCTTTGGAAAATGGGGGAAAGCGTGCAGAGCGAAGCAGCCCTGTTCCTCTCCGGGCGTTAGGCTGTCAAAAAATGAGCACAAAACAGAATCCCTGCCCTTTTCCGGTCCCGGCGCGTCCTGCGCGAGCGTAGAGCGCGGCCGGCACGTTTTGCGCACTTTCGTCGAGCAGCGATTGACACCGTTTTGCCATCCCGGATACTGTGCAGTAATGAGTTGGGAACATACAACGTATGAGGCGCATTGCGAAGATTGCGGCGCAAAAGGCTTTTGCATTAGCTCTTCGGATAACTGGGGCCGTTCTGAAACTTCATGGGAAGGATTCAAAAGCGAGAAACCGGATGCCACGAGCGTTATCAGACAGCGGGTGAGCGCCAGGGACATGGTGCCTGTTTGCAAATGCGGCAGCCGCCGAATCAAAGTCGGCAAGGAACTTGGGGCACGTGACGGCAGGGGCAATCTGTCTCGCGTCCGTCGAGTCAGGAAACAATCCGCCAAAAAGCGCAAGTGAACATGACATCATTATGGGAATCGAAAGTTTAACCACGAAGGAAAAGAAAGAAGCCAGAAGGCTGCCCGTAGTTTCGCTAGGAGCAGAACATTTGGCTATGGGTTATTTGATGCGCCGGAACATTCTCGCGTACAAAGCTCCGCCGTATAATGCGGGATACGACCTAATTTGCGTCCACCCAAGCAATGCAAAAAAGCTAATTCGCGTTCAGGTGAAAAGCCGCTACCAGACAGATTGTGACCGCGCTTTTCCGGTCAAAGAAAAAACTATAGACGCGTTCGAGTACCTCATCGTGGTGTTTATGAACATCGGTTATTTCTACCGGCGCAAGCCCGTGCTTGAAGGCTTTACAGAACTGGAGCTATACACGTTGCCTGCGGAATGGATTCGCAAGCACCATAAAATCATGGAATCGGGCTGGCAAAAAGTTCACACCAAGGGAGAAGCGCTGGATGAATTTAAAAACGAAAAGGGCATCGAGGCCATCGCAAAGGCTTTGGAAATTGATTATCCCCGTTAGGACTTCCCTGTGGGCCTCAACAATTCCGCCCCTTCGTTGCGCACGTTGTTCAACGCCCTGCTTACCGAGCAAATGTTGCCGCTGTCACCGTCGCAGCGTTTTCAACCATCGCGCAGCCTCTTTGTCGCCGCGTTCCGCCGAAAAAATAGCCGCCATGACACGCGCTTCGGCAATCTGTTGGTCCGTCATCAGAGCCTCAAGTCGCGTTTGTGTATCGTTCGCCGCATGGCGGTCCCATGCTCCTCCCCGCTTTGCCAGCAGAATCCACTTCAAGCCCTCGACGACGTTCTGTTCCACTCCTTGGCCTTGAGCAAGGTACACCCCTAAATAAAGCTGTGCGGCGTGGTGGTCTTGTTCTGCGGCTTTCCGATACCACTTCCCAGATTCAGTATAGTCATGTGGCAAACCAAACTGGCCGCGTTCGTAGAAACCACCTAGAGTGAACTGAGCCTGCGCGTCGCCAGAGAGCGCCGCTTTCTTGCAGTCCGCGACTCCCGCGTAGTGCGGTATGCCGATAGCGCCTTTCAATAATTTGAACAGGCCCATAACAATTCCAAGATAGCTGGCGGCGGCATGTGCGACAAGCCTTTCACGCGGCACGCCAAGCCCAACCCGACAGCCCCCCGTTCTGTTTTGCTCGCGGTGCTGGGAGCAGGAAAAGGTGGACGTAAAAATTTAGCCAACAGCCATTGACACAGTTATGTGAGCAGCGGATATTACGCTAATATATGGACAATCTAAAAATTAAGAATTTGAAAATAGGCATCGCCGATTTTTTGCGAGGCTGGGGTGGTCCCGTGCCATTCAGCCAAATCTCCAAACAGCTTTCGATTCCTCCAAATACAGCCCATTTGGTGATTGCAGACATGATTGGTGAAGGCACTATCCGCGCAAACAGCCAGGACACGACCTATTTGCGACTCACTGGCGAAATGGTTACTTACTCACTGTCTTGATAGTCGCGCAGGGCAAAGTGCCGAAAATGTCCAAGCGTATCCTGATATACAAGCGAACCCATCCCGGCGACCCACGGAAGGATGGGTGGTTCGGCGTTGAGGACTGCATGGGGAGCGTCCGCAATTGGGAGTTCGATGCTGTCATCGGTGTCGGCGGCATCGGCAGCGAAGCAAGCTCGCATTCTATAGATGGCAAAATCAACTGGGTCGGCATCGGCGCACACAAGGGAGAGATTCACGGGGGTGGCCCATTGGTATGGTTTGACAAATTCATTCTTTACGAAGAAACGGGGCCAGACTTTCTACATTTAGCCCCAAACTTGGCCGCCCGAGTGTATGAGAAGAACATCCGTCAAATTCTGCATAGCCTGACGCTCACCGAAAAACATGAAGCTGAAAATATCCTTCGTCTAGCCGAAAACTCTTCGTCGTCCACTAAGAAAGTTCAAACACTTCAGAAGATTCAAACTCGCGGCTCCTGCGGGCCCAAATGCTGTCCGAGGCCACGTTGCTAATCGTGGGCTGAACATCAAATATTAAGTACGGTGAATCAGACCACACAGGCCGCTACGGCTCCGGGTCGTTCCTGCGTTTTCTGCGGTTCTGCCGCAGACAGTCGAGAACACGTTTTAGCCCTGCGCCTTTGCGAGCGTGCAGGCGCAGTCAAGTATCCAGTAGTCGCCGGACTATCCATCGAAGGGAGAGAGCCTTTCACCCGAAACGGACATTTAATCCAAAACCTTACAGTCCGTCACGTTTGCGCAAAGTGTAACAACGGATGGATGAATGATTTGGAAGCATGGTTTGAGTCGCGGCTTGGCTATCTGATTGAACCACAGTGGCCGAAACTGGCTTTGATGATGATTGAGGAATTGAGGTCAGAGCGGAACAAGCTGGCGCAATGGCTGATGAAAACGGCCATTATGTTCAGCAAGGCCAGCTTGCAGGGCGAGTACCCGGTCGAGTTTTCGGCAGATGTGATGCAAAAGGTAAAGGACGGAATCCTGCCCGAAAACTGCTGGGCAGATTTGGCGTATTCCAAGTCCGTTGCTTCTAAAGTAGGCGGCACAATTACGAGACACTTCCATGTCATAAACGGCGGCAAGCCACAAGACCAGGTCCTAAATAATGGGGACGGATTCAAATTCAACGTTCAGTTTAACCATTTGCTTTTGCGTTTGGGGCAAATGCCGAACGCAAATGTAACCTATCAAAGTCAGCGTGGAGAATGCCCGGTTCGACTTTACCCGACGCCGCTGCGCATTCCTGATAACTTTGACTACGAGGACATCATGCAATTTGAGCACTCTTTAGTATTAGAAACGTGGAACGGGTGCAGTGGGAATATCAGATAATCCCTGATGCGTGCACGAGCTTTTAGGCAATTCGTCGCTCAATGCACTGACATTTCGAACGCGACGCTGTAATTGGGTTGCGCCAACCCTGTGACCGCGCCAACGAACGGATCGGAATCTCGAAGCAATCCCCAGCGGAAGGTACCTGGAAACGGAGCGGTCATGCGCGGCTTTTCACCGGTCATGGCATAACCCACGCGCGCGCCGGGGCCGGGGTCGGATGCGCACGTAATGATCACTGCATCCCCGGAAATGGTTACGGACGCAATCGCAATCCTGTCACCAACCGCAGAGCAGACTTCGAAACCCTTGCCATTCCTCCACTCCGCGATGGACCGATGAGGCAGTTCAAAATCCGCGGCCCACATCAGCGGCGGGACGGGAACATGATAGCGAACGGTGATAGTCCTGCCGTTGCGTTCGATGCCAACAGGTTCCAGCAGCTGCCAGTTTTTTTTGAGAATCACACGCTCGTAATAGATTTGTCCGTACTTCTCACCGAGTTGGCGGTATCCATCAGCAGTCAGGTGGATGCAGTCGGGCGCGTAGGGGTATTGATATTTTGGACCCGAGCATGCGATGTCCGCGGGATAGTCCACGCCGATCCTCCATTGCGCGAGAGCGGACGCCGAGTGGTCGGCACAGGAATTTTGCTGTGACACGATCATCTGGATTTTTTGTCTCTGCCCGGTGATAGCCGGGATGTCGGTGTTGTAATCAGACCAAAGTTGCCGAAGTTCATTCTCGTAATCGGCGTTTGTCGCGTCGGTTTCGCCGTGGGTGAGGATAATTGCCCCGACCCCGTATGTTTTACCCGCGGCCTTGGCCAGGCGGGTAATGGCTTTGGTTGCAATCATGGCCGCCTCATAAGACCGGCCGCTGACTCCGTTCTTAACGGGATTCTTTTTCAGGTAAATCATTCCCCGACCGCCTTCACCGACTGCACAGTGAACGCTAACGAAGTCACGGTCCCCGTTTGCGCGGATCAGCGCGGTGATTTCGTTGGCCATAGCCGAATGCGGAGTTTCACCGTAAATGTTTTCCGGCCATGAACTCGGAGGCCCCCAGCGCCGAGCGAGCCTGCCAACGGGTTCGACCAGCGGCGTCAGCGTCAGATGGGTGTCGTTCGGGTCGATCGGCCAGGGCAGGTGATCGGTCGAAAGTTTGAGATTATGATACGGCTGGTTCGTTGAAAGAACCGGCAGGCCGCGCGCGCCGACTGACAGGCTCTGCCCGGTGCCTATAATTCCCGACCAATCCCACGGGAGATTGACATTGACCGCGGGATCTCCTGATTTTGAATGAGTCGCGGCCAAAGAACAGCCGGCGAGTACGGCGCACAAAATGGCTGAACACATCAGGCGAAACAAATACGCCTGTATCGGTCGCAATCTATCTGACATTTCCAATGTGGTTTCCCAGGTTGCCGAAGTATTTGCTGCGCGGCAATCGCTGTCAACACGCAGAAACTCGGTCTGCGGCGCCTGGGAAGGTTTTTTTGGCGAGCGTTTACTACAAATATTGCGCTTCCAATTAACCCCCGGTTTCGGGGAGCCCACTTCGACGCGTCAATCGCCGTTTGAAAGTCCAATGAAGTGCGAAAAGCGGTGTCGCGCAGACTTGCCACCGCACTCCAAGACGCGAAGCGAGTTCTTACGAATCTTCCGGTTCTGGACGGTGTATGGACGATGAGCGGGAAGCGCCGTGTGAGGACACACGGCCTACACTATTCCCGCCATTATATTCCGATTTTGGCGGTTGCTCTCCTACGGAGCTGGAGGGCAGCGTGGCCAATGCCATCGGCGGCTCATTGCCCCCCCTTTAAATTTTTGGCGAATGCGATGACGCGGAATGTCGGTTTTATGCTCCGATTAAAAATACATGAAATCCAACCGAATAGGCTACCAGCGAGCAACAAATCCAGCGCGTTACGCGCCCCCAGGCTGGATAATCTGCCAATGACCGTTCCAAACCAAAGACACCTATGGCAGCCAGCATCATCAGAGCTGGGAGGAAATCCAATTCATAGCGGCTGTAGGCAGAACAAAAGAGGCAAACCGTCAATGCATTAATTACGAATAGCGAAACTATCGCCGCCACAAACCAGCGCAAGCCGGAAACCTCTTCCGCCGGCCTGCCCCTCCATGCCAGCGGCGCAGCCAAAGCCAGCCACGCCAGCGGATAGATGATTAGAATTCCACCGTAAGATCCTCCCGACATTTGGTAACCTGATGGAAGCGGCAAAGAGTGGAAAGCCCGCAAAAGAGGGATATGACTTGTCCAGTGTGTCGGGTCCAGAAAATAGAAGAAAAAGTTGAACCAAAGGTAGCGCAGACTGAATGGGTGGGTGGCAATTTGCCGAAAACCGCCTATCTGATAGTGCCAGCCAAATTCAGATGGGCTGCCAAAACGCAGCGTATTGTAAAGCATCAGCCCAATCCCGATTAGCATCAATGGACCGGCCGCAGCCGCTAAAAGCAACGCAACCCCCCTGCGGGAAACCGGTTCAGTTGCCGAACGCCATGCCTGAGCCACAGGCATCAAAAGTATTATTGCGCCAAACAATAATGAGGGCACCGACCCTATCGCCAATCCGTAAGCCAGACTTGCCGACGACAGCCAAATCACCCGCCGTTTCGGCTCATGCAACGCGCACCAAATCGCCGCCAAAGCGAGCATGGTAAACGCAAACGCACAAGTTCTCGCAACTACATTAATGCCACAGGTCGATAGCACTTGCGGCAGGCCAGGGACCAAAGCCAGTATGAGTATGCCGACGGAAAGAACCCAAATCCTCGCTTCCGGAAAGTAACGCCGCCAGAGCGCCCATAATAAGACCGCGCTGGTCACGAAGCCGATTGCGAGAAAAATCACGACCGCACCCTTCTGCGAAATATAGTGCCCGGTCAGGGTGACATAAGGCCAGAAAAGCACCAAAGCCGGCGAAGGTCCGAAATACAGGTATAACTTCCCCTTGTAATAGCTCATGTCATAGATAATGCCGGATTGCTTGCTGTGTAAATATGGACGAATGGCAGTTGGATTATATGGATCGGGAAGGCGGGCGAGAGCGGGCGGTGGTTCTCGTTTTACATTAAGTTGACCTGCGCGAAATCCCTGCACTAACAGGTTATAGTAGCAATCTTCCGCGCGTGGAATGTCTAATTGAGTAAAGTCCCAGTAAGCGTTCCAGGCAAAAATTGCAATGACTAATGCGCAAACCAGGCCAATTCCAGCAGTTCGTTTTGCGCCAATCGTCCAACTGGGTTTAGACTGGGATCTCCCATTTGGCTTGTTGTTCATGCTGCAATCTGAGTTTTGCGGTCATATCGGCGATTATCCTCCCATCCCTTGGCTTTGCAAGCTATCTTTCAATGCCAAAACCCTTTTTTTATATCGAAGAAAACATAGCGGTGTGCAGCCCATGTCCTGTTAACACTTAAACTTGTTACATTCAATAACTTGCGTATCTTTGTTAACCCCCCGGTTAATGGTTTGTTAACCCTTAAGTCATTGATTTTGAGGCATGTAACCGTTACGGGTGTTACGGGTTTGCGGAGCACACCCACCCACCCGCCGACATGCCCGATTTCGTCTGGTTCGAGTATTTCGCGGCTCCCCATTTCCAGGCGCCATTTCGTGCACGAACTGGTAAACGAACGCATATCAAAACACGCCTGGCGTGAACGAAAAACTATTCGAATTTCCCAATAAAAAGCCCGTTTTTTGGTCTCAAAAAACTTCGTTCACCTTTTCAACACCCTACACTCGCGATTTCGTGAACGAAGCTTCCAGGCCGTAGGGTAGGCGTCTCGCCTGCCGGTTCGGGCGGCGTCTCGCCGCCAGTCTCGAGGAACACGCACCGAGACGGCGGTGGCAGTACCAATTGTACTGGCGTACAGCACTTGGCGATGACCAGGCATCAAAAACGGAAAGGCGAACAACATATGGTAAGCAATCAGCAACCGACGTTTAAAACATTTGCCTTTCCGGATATTAAATTGGATCGATGGGAAATTCAGCAAACAACCAATGGAAAGAAACCTATGAAAGGTCCGCTACAAGTTGCATTCATCGTAATCATCGTCCTGGTTGCAGTTTGGGACGCCGTCTGGAAGATCATTGCCATGTGGAAGTGTGGCCGGCATAACCAACTCGCCTGGTACATATTCATCGCCATCTTCAACACGGCGGGCATCCTGCCTATTGTTTATATTGTCTGCTTCCAAAAACGGGAGCCACCAGCACAAGGCGGGTAGATTACGAGCTTATCCCGGCGCAGGTTCTTCCAGGGACTTGGCCGTATGCCGCGCCGCCAATGACAGCATAAACCTGGATATGCCGGCGAAAAGGATGCTGAAACCAACCAACAGGCCGATCACCCACAAGGCATTGTGGGGCCACCTGTGTAATATGAGCACCGCGAGAGCAAGCGACACCAACCCGTCAACCAACACCCATCCCCAGCCGTTCTGCCGGCGCAGACGAAATGCCAGGGAAAACTCCAACCCCGCATTCACCAGCAGATAAATTCCCAGCAGCAGCGTCAATGAAGCCAGGGCCGCCACGGGAAACATCAGCATGCGAATCCCGACAACAACGAACAGGACGCCCAGCAACCATCCCCACCAAATCCCGGGCTGTTGCCGCCGGTCCCACGTATAGGCCCAGTGTGCCACACCAGACAATATTAACAGCCACGCCACGAACAGCGTCACAGCGATCCCCGATATTGGCGGCACAATGATTGCCAGACAGCCCGCCAGGATCATCAATATACTCACAACCATGGACCATCGGATCTCACGATTAAAATCTGAAAATGCGCTCATAGAATATCCTTTTATTTCCCTGCTCCTTTTTGTGCCCCGAGCCATCGGGCTCCAATCCTCCACCCATCAACGTGCGCCACTTTCAAAATAAGACAAGTGGAATCATTGCGATCAATTTATCGGGAGTGTCCTATTTTGGTTTGGTGTACACGCTTTAGCGTGCTCCGGAACACCCTGAAGGGTGGACACCAAACCGATTAGGCCACTAGCAATTTCTCCCTGACATCCTCCGCCTTTTATCTAAAATTCCATTCATGAATTCCGCTTCTTTCGTCATCTGGACACGCAAACTGCTTTTGGCCGTCCTGTTGACTCCCGTCCTGCTGGCGCCGCGTTTCCTTGAAGGCCAAACGCAGCCCGTCACCATCACGATCGCGCCCAACGGCAGCGGCCCGGAACTGCCTTCCCGGTTCCTCGGCTTAAGCTACGAGTCGTCCATGCTGCTGCCGACCAACGGGAAATATTACTTTGACCCCAATGACCAATCGCTCATCAATGCCTTTCAGACCCTCGGCATCAAAAGTCTGCGCGTCGGCGCCAACGCCGTGGATGACCGGCGCGTGCCCGTCCCGCATGGGCCGGACATTGACATGCTCTTCAAGTTTGCGCGCGCTGCTGGCGTCCAGGTCATCTATTCGTTCCGTTTGAAAAAAGGAGACCCGGCCGAGTCCGCCCGCCTGGCCCGTTACATCGAAGCCAATTATGCCGGCAACCTCGACTCCTTCGCCATCGGCAACGAACCTTCGTTTTATCTCAAGACATTCCCCGCATTTTTTGCCGCATGGAAACCGCACTACGACGCCATATTGAACGCCGTCCCCAACGCGATGTTCGATGGCCCCAGTGTGGCCGGGGCCAACATTTATGCCGTCCAATTGGCCGATGCTGTCGCCGCCGGCGGGCATCTGGCCATCGCGAGCGACCATTATTATTTTCTCGGTTCAGGCCGCGCCGGAGAAACAAACCCGCCTGCAACCCGGGCCCGCTTCCTTGACGACAATCTTCATAACGACTACGCAAAAGATTATGCCCATGTCGGCGCGGTTCTCGCCGCCAAAGGCGTGCCGTATCGGATTGATGAGATGAACAGTTGTTTCAACGGAGGCGCAAAAGACGCGAGCGATACCTATGCATCCACGTTATGGGCATTGGACTGCACCCATTGGTGGGCGGCTCATCACATTGTGGGAGTCAATTACCACACCGGCGAAGCCGTGGGACGCGACGGTGGATTCGCCGCGGCCAACTACGCCGCCTTCGTCCGGGCACCGGATGGCCAGGGCTTTGCGATGCGGCCCCAGGCGTATGCTCTTTTGGCCTTCACCCAGGCAGCCCGCGGACGCCCTCTGCCGGTGAATGCGGACCCGGCGCCGGGTTTTAATTTTGACGCGTACGCCTATCGCGATAATGACGGCTCGTATTACGTGACCCTCATCAACAAAAGCTATGGCGACCATGCCGAATCCGCGAAGGTTTCATTTCAACTCGGACAAAATGCCATAGCCGGATCATGGAAACGGATGGACCTGGCGCAAAAGCAGGCGGACGTAGCCGCAAAAACGGGCGTTACGCTTGGCGGCGCAGCCATTGGTACGGACGGCATTTGGCGGGGCAAATGGCATAAAGTCAAACACGCCAAATCCAGCACCCTCACGATTGAGGTGCCCCCGGCTTCCGCTGCTCTATTGCACTTCATTCCATAAACCGCGATTTCCGGCATTCGATGTTCAGTGTTCGATGTTCGATGTTCGATGTTTTGGATTCATTCACGAGACAAGAGTTTCATTTTTTTTGACGACCGGGCCCTCCCCAACAAATTCAAAAAGTCCGAAACCAATGGATTCTCCCCGTCCGCCCGATAGACGAAAGCATGCTCCAGCATGGGTGCCCGGCCCTTGACTGCGCGAAAGACAACGCCCGGATGGACCAGGCGAGAAACAGCTTCCGGGAGCAAACTGATACCCTGTTGCGCGGCAATCATCGTGAGCACCGCCGGCACCCGCTCGGATTCCTGCACCACTTGTGGATGGATGCCCGCGTCCATGCACACCCGGTCAAATTGCCGGCGATATGCCGGGGCCGCCGTCCGCGCTACCATCACCCAATTCTCATTTTTGAGCGCCGAAAGGGTCACCTTTTTGGCCGCAGCAAATGCGTGGCCTTCAGGCAGGGCGATCAACAATGGTTCCCGTTTCCAAATAACCGACGAAAGGCCTTTATTGAGCTTCTGAGGCGCTGCGCCTATGAACGCTCCATCCACTTGCCCTGCCTGCAATGCATTCAGTTGCGCCGCAGGCGGCAGGTCCGTAAGATGAATCTGGCATTGCGGATGAAGTTTCCGAAACGATTGAAGAACGGCGGCCATGTCTTCCCCCAGCAATACGCCGACAAATGCCAGATTCAGGCGCGAAATTTGACCGGTGCCGGCGCGGCGAACGGATGCCGTTGCGGCGTCAAGCCGCGTCAGAATTTGCCGGATATCCTGAAGGTAAAGGCCTCCGGCCGATGTTAGCGTGACTGAGCGGGTGTTCCGATTCAACAAGCGTACGCCGAGTTTTTCCTCTAGTGATTTGATCTGCCGCGACAAAGGCGGCTGGCTCAGGTGCAAACGCCTGGCAGCACGGGAAAAACTGAGTTCTTCCGCGACAGCGACGAAACATTCCAATTCGTAAATCCCGGCTCTATTCATACCGAAATAGTATCAATTCTATTCATTTATAGCAATTAAACAATATTACGATTTCTGTTACGGTGACCCCATGCAAAACAATTCAACTACCGAAACCTTTGGCTGTCCTCTCTCGGAAAAATCGAGCATTGAGGAAATCAGGGAACGCTTCGATCACGACGTGGAACGGTTCAGCCAATTGGAAACCGGGCAGCAAGCCATAATGGACGCTCCCTTGGTTCTCGAATTGCTGGCCCAATCCGCCGCCCGGCGCCTTCAGCCGGGCAGCACCCTCCTGGATTTAGGCTGTGGCGCCGGCAATTTTACCCTTCGCATCCTCCAGGAAATAAGCCCGCTTCAGTGTCATTTGGTCGATTTAAGCCGCCCGATGCTTGAACGCGCGCGTACACGCATCCAGACAACAGGCGTTACTTCCGTCACTTGCCACCAAACCGACATGCGACAACTGGATTTTCCATCGCATTCTTTCGACTGCATTGTGGCTGGAGCCGTTTTGCACCATTTGCGTGATGAAGCGGACTGGATGAACGTCTTCGCCCGTTTACAGGATTGGTTGAAACCCGGTGGCCGCCTTTATGTCGCTGATTTTACAATCTTTGACGCCGACGACGTCCAGGAACTCATGTGGAATCGTTTTGGAAAACACCTGGAAACACTCGGCGGAGCCGCCTACCGTCAAAAAGTATTTGCCTATGTTCACAAGGAAGACTCCCCTCGTTCCCTTCCGTTCCAGTTTGAACTCCTTCGCCGCAGCGGGTTCAAGGAATACGACGTTTTGCACAGAAACGGCCTGAACGTATGCTATTTCGGGACTAAATGAGCGTGTAATTTGACAACCCCGTAGGTTCCCGCAAGATTAGTATTATCACTTTGAACGATCCGCTAAGCCGCGATGAGGAACTGTTTACACAGGCCCTTGGATTGCCCACAGGCGAGCGCTCCGATTTCCTCGAGCGCGCCTGTGGCGATGACACCCCCCTGCTCCAGCGGGTCAAAGCCTTGCTGAAGGCGCACGATCGCGCCGGCGTATTCCTGGAACAGACGGCGCAACGGATGGCCATCTCGGCCAGGGCGAGCATCCAGGTAGGCGAGAAACCGGGCGATCGCATTGGCCCTTATAAGCTACTGCAACAAATCGGCGAGGGCGGAGGCGGAATCGTCTTCATGGCCGAGGAGGAAAATCCGACGCACCGAAAGGTCGCGCTCAAAATCATCAAGCCGGGCATGGATACCCGGAGTGTGATTGCGCGGTTCGAAGCGGAGCGGCGAGCGCTGACGTTGATGGATCATCCGGGCATCGCCAAAGTCTTCGATGCGGGCGCCACCGAATCCGGCCGTCCTTATTTCGTGATGGAACTGATTCGGGGCATCAAAATCACCGCTTATTGCGATCAGAATTCACTGACGACGGAAAAACGGCTGGATTTATTTATTCAGGTCTGCCAGGCGATTCAGCACGCGCATCAAAAAGGAATCATTCACCGGGACATCAAACCATCAAACATCCTGGTGACAGAACCGGCCGAAGGCCGTCCCTTGCCCGTCGTCATCGATTTCGGCATCGCCAAGGCCACATCCGACCAGCGCCTGTCGGAAGCGACACTTTTCACTTCCTTCGAAATGGTCGTGGGCACGCCGGCCTACATGAGCCCGGAACAGGCATCGCTCACAAGCATGGAAGTAGACACGCGCACCGATATCTACAGCCTGGGTGTGTTGCTTTACGAATTGCTGGCCGGTTCGACGCCGTTTGATACCGGAGCTTTGCTGAAAATCAGTCCAGATGAAATCCGCCGGGTGATTCGGGAACAGGAACCTCAGCGCCCTTCCTCGCGGCTCAACAGCCTTCCGTCGGCAGAGTTGATCGCCGTCGCAAAACGCCGCAAAACCGACTCTGCCAGGCTCATCCGCACGGTGCGCGGTGACCTGGATTGGATCGTCATAAAGGCGCTCGAGAAAGACCGGACGCGCCGGTATGAAACCGCAAACGGCCTGGCGCTCGATGTTAAACGTTTCCTGGGAAATGAAACCGTATCCGCACGTCCGCCGGGCAGGCTCTATAGGTTTCAGAAAACAGTGGTCCGCAATAAGCTTGTATTCACGGCCGGAGGCATTGTCGCAATACTCCTGGTCACCAGTTTGATCGTGGTGTCGGTGCTGCTGGCAAGGGAACGACAGGTGCGCCGCGAGGCGGACACTGACAAGATCGAGGCACAACAGGTCACGAGGTTCCTGGAAACCACGTTACAGGGTGTAGGGCCCTCGGTGGCCCTCGGCCGGGACACCACCATGTTGCGGGAAATACTCGACAAGACAGCCGATCGCGTGGGCGACATGACCAATCAGCCGGCGGTCGAAGCCGAACTGTGCGATGTGATTGGCAATCTCTATCGCGAAGTGGGCAACTACCGGCGCGCCGAGGATTTGCTTGGGACCGCGGTCGCAATCCGGCACAAAGTATCCGGCCCGGAATCCGCCGAAACGGCAACTTCGCTCAACAACCTGGGAGATGCGTATATGGTCCAGAGCAAACTGCCCGAGGCTGAGCAGGCCTACAGCCAGGCCTGGAACATCCGGCAGAAGATTTTTGGCCCGGACAATGCCGATACTGCGGCTTCGCTTAACGATTTGAGCGCGGTTTACAGGCAGGAAGGAAAACATACGGAGGCGGAGACGATGGCGCGGGCGGCGTTGGCAGTTCGGCAAAAATTATCCACCGATGACAGTCTTGATGTGGCGGATTCGCTGCGCAATCTTTGCATCATTCTGGGTGACGAGGGCAAATGGGAGGAATCGGAAAGCACGGCCCGGCGAGTGCTCGAAATTCGGCGCAAACTCCTCGGCCCGGTTCACCCCTCAGTGGCGGCGGCCATGGATGATCTCGCATGGGCCTGCGGAGCGCGGGGGAAACAGGAAGAGGCCCAAAAATTGGAACAAGACGCCCTTGCGATGCGGCTCAAACTCCTGCCCGAGAATCATCCTGACGTTGCCATTTCGCTTTATCTGATCGGCGATCGCATGCGGCAATTGAATGATTTACAATCGGCCGATTCCATCCTGAGAGCGGCGTATTCGGTCCAGCGCAAGCTTTTGGGAGACGAAGATCCCGACGCACTTTACACGTTGCGCAGCCTCGGCCTTGCACTGGAATCCGAGGGCAAGTTGACGGACGCCGAGCAGGCAGATCGCCAGGCCCTGGACACTTACCTCAAGCAGGGCGACACGGAAAATCCGGACGCGCTGTCTGCAGTTGAAAATCTCGTGCGCGTTTTGAAATCCGAAAAAAAATTTAGCGATGCCGAGCGCCTGCTGGATGAAATCCTTACGCCGGAGCTGGCCGGGAAGGCATCCAGCCAAAGATTGCTCTCGTTGCGCGCAGATCTGCGTGCCCGAAGCGGACAATGGAACGAAGCCGCTGACGACGCAGCGCTGGCGTTTGAATATCAACCCACCGACCGTGGATTATATGCGATGCTTGCGGCGCTCTTGCTGGAAGCCAAAGAGCAGTCCAAATATGAACAGTTCTGCGACACACTTCTCTCCAAATTTGGAGACACGACCAATGTTTACGTTGCTGATCAAGTGGCGAAAGCCTGCCTCTTCGCGCCCGTCACAAGGACGAATGCCGATCTTATCTATCGTCTCGCGGATTTTACAGTGACGCAAGGAGCCCGGGATCAGAACGCTATGCCGTTCTTTGAAGTCTGCAAGGCTTTGTCTGAATATCGGCAGGGGCACTATGACGCGGCGCTGGAATGGGCTCAACGACCGCTTAAGATTGAAGGTAATTATTCCCATGGCCATGCCTATGCAGTCCTGGCCATGGCAAACTGGCGTCTGGGAAGAATCGATGAGGCCCGAGCCGATTTGGCCAGGGGCAATGACCTGGCGCCGCCCAGCATGCCCGCAGCCATCGCAGAGGATTCGGGGTTCGCCTGGCAAGCCTGGCTCTTTGCGCGGATTCAATTGGATGAAGCTGCCGCACTGATTCAATCTGGTTCGCTGACCCACAATTGAGGCATCTGCGCGGGCGGGGACAGCGCAGCGCGCTGTCCCTGCCAAAGGCGCCCAATTAAAAAAACGCCGAAATTCTGTCGCTCTGACAGGCGTTTGATGCTATGGTTAGCGGTATCCAATTTGTACTTCGAAGCGTGAGCGACGCCACCTTATTGTTGAACGCCATTGAACAGGGCAATCCGACTGCCGCCGAAAAGCTGCTGGAATTGGTTTACGAGGAGTTGCGCCGTTTAGCCGCCAGCAAGATTTCCCGGGAAGCACCGAATCAAACCCTCCAACCCACCGCCCTGGTGCACGAAGCCTGGTTGCGATTGGTGGGCGCCAACCAGCCAGCATATGAAAATCGCGCCCACTTTTTTTCCGCCGCGGCCGAAGCCATGCGCCGCATTCTCATTGATCGTGCCCGCCGCAAGCTGACGGTACGTCATGGCGGCGGTTACACACGGATCGATTTCGAACAACTGAATCTTGCGGCGCCCGATGCAGACCAGGAGATACTGGCCCTGGATGAAGTGCTCGATGAATTTGCGCGGCAACATCCCGTAAAGGCCGAGGTGGTAAAACTTCGCTTCTTCGCGGGCATGACTCACGAGGAAACCGCCCACGTCCTGGGCATATCGGACGCCACCGCGCGAAATTATTGGACCTTCGCCCGTGCCTGGATACTGAACGAACTCAATCGATCGTAGGTTGCCGTTTTGAAGGTTTTGACCGCTCGCAGCACCGTAGCGCAGGTTTCCAAACCTGCTGTATCGCCGATTTCCAAATCGGCTGGCCGTGCGACGTTGTACGGCGCCGGGGTTTAGAAACGCCATAATTTGTCGTGTTTCCAGGCAGCTTCGCACGCAGTGTGCGCATTCCCAAATTGAACGGGCGCGCGACTTCGCACGGTCAGCGGGTTTAGAAACCCGCGATACAGCAGGTTTGGAAACCTGCGCTACGGTTCACGGCCCCAATGCATGCAAAAAAATTTCCAAAATTATTTAGCGACTCTTCCCGGAATCCTCGCATTGGGTATTGCAGGGGTTAAAGCTCCCGCTAACTGTTGAATTTGGCCGAACATGAAAGTGACTTGCGAAATGCCGCTGGACGTCGAAACCGCCGGCCGGAACCCACAAACGGTGTTCAATATTCTTCGCCGAATAAAATTGGAAGATTGGCACTTACGAATCGGTTAATTTGACATCAATCTGCCAGCAAGAAAGAAAACGAAACGCATGTATTGCACGTTAGACAGAACTTTGCGGGGCAAGGGCCGGTTGGGTGCCAACGCCTCTCGTTTTGGAGCATTCACTTTAATTGAGTTGTTGGTCGTCATCGCCATCATCGCCATTCTCGCCGCAATATTGTTGCCAGTGCTGGAGCGGGCCCGGCTAAAAGCGACGGAAGCAGCCTGCTTGAATAACCAAAAACAGATGGGTTTGGCCTTCACCATGTATGTGAATGAAAACAACAATAATCTCATTCAGTCACATATCATGACGGGAACCTCAGCGGGATTGCCTATCTGGTCCGGCATGTTGGACGGCGGAGGTTTTTGGGGCATCAATCCGAGTCTTCCCCCTCTCAGCGGCGCCGGCGCATCTGTGGGGACCGCTTTGGCGGATATCGAGGGAGATTTTACGACGAATAATCTCCTGGCCCCCTATTGTGGCAATCCAGGGGTCTTTCATTGTCCCGGCGATGTGCGGTTCAATCTGCCGATTGGCAGCAGTCCGGCCATCGGGTGGGCCTATGACAGTTATGCCGTTACGGAAAATGTGGAAGGCATTCCAAATTCGGGATTCGATGAAAGTTATTCAGAAATGTCGCAGATACGCAGAGTTTCCGATTGCATGATCTTCGCGGAGCAATCCGATACCAGGGGATACAACAATGATACTTTCGCGATGAACGTCACTGGGCCGCTCCCTCCAATCACGTTCAATTTTGTTGATATTTTTGCGACCTATCACGGCGACGTCGGCACGTTTTCTTTTGCCGACGGCCATGCCGAAGCCAGAAAATGGCTGGATCCGGCGATTCAGGCAACGGGCACAGCAACATTGGCGGTGGGTTCCGGCATATACGATTACCAATTATCACCCTATAAACCTGACACCAGCGGGCACGATGCGCCCTGGCTTATCCAGCACTGCGTCGCGCCGAACCATCCCTAGTGTTTGTTATTAGTCAACCAGCCTCCGCACAAACTCTCGTAAAACAAAACCACCCATAAAACAACAGATTCCCATGCGCAATTCCTACTGTCTTAATTGGCTCATTGCCATACTCTCTGCAATGGCCACCATCAGCGCCCGCGCTGATTATCAATCAACCGTTCTTTCAGATAATCCATTGGGGTATTGGCCCCTCAACTTCAGCGAGGATACCAATACCGCTGGCGGTTATTCTATCGCCACTGACTTTTCAGGGAATGGCAACTATGGGACCTATTACAATATTACTCCCGCCAACACCGTCCCCGGGCCGACGGCCTATATCACCAATGCCGTCAGTTTTAATGCGGCTGAGGTTGACCTGAGCACCGGGCCCAACACCTCTTTGTTGAATTTCACCGGCCCTACTACCCTGGAAGCATGGGCCCAACCCGCTGATTCAACCACCTTTGGTGATATCATCGGCAAGGGATATGATTCGGACAATTATCAGGAAATCGCGCTAAGGGAAAATGGCGTCTATGGCGCCAACTACTTCGGCTATTTCGGCACCGGCGGGCTTAGCGGCGGCCAGCAAAACACGCAGTGGGTATATATTGTGTTGTCCAACGACGGCACCAACGATTACCTGTATATCAACGGGCAATTGGTTGCCAGCGCCGCGGATACAACAGGATCGATTGCCTTTTCCAATCCTGATACGTGGGCAATTGGAAATGGAACCTCCGGTGGGGATGGCCGGGAATTCTACGGCAACCTTTGCCAGGTGGCCATGTACGACCATGGTTTGACAGCCGCCCAGGTATTAAAGCACTACTTCGCAGCGGAATTGAATGCTTCTCCGGCGACCTCCAGGCCGATTATCATCACTCAACCCCAGTCGCAGTCCAGCTTTGTGGGCGGTTCGGCTACCTTCACCGTCACCGCGGTTAGTGGCTTGTCCACCACAAATCAATGGTATGAGGGCAGCACTCCCCTGCCCGGCCAGACCGGCACCTCTCTAACTTTAAATAACCTGCAGCTCACCAATGCCGGCAACTATAGCGTCGTGGTCGGCAACGCCAACGGAACCACTAACAGTCTTTCCGCCACTCTTACTGTTTCTACTCCAAACCATCTGGAATGGACCGCCAACGGTAACAACGGGCAATGGGACGTGGATACGTCAGCCAATTGGCTGAACCTCTCAAACGATACTCAAACGGTGTTCAACCAGGGCGACAACGTGTTGTTTGACGATACCCCCGGTGTGCCCACGTCCGTCACGGTGAGCGGCACCGTTACGCCCAGCCTCATCACCGTCAACACCTCGACAAATACTTTTGACATCTCATCAGGCGCCATTAGCGGTTCGGGCAGTCTCGTCAAATTAGGAACCAGTCCGTTGACCATTACCAGCGCGGGCAGCTTTACCGGCACCGCCACTATCGCTGGCGGCTCTTTCTACGCAGGCAATAACTGTTTGCGCGTGATTTCGGCAATTACCGTGACCAACAACGCCACATTGGATTTTGGCGGCGGTCAGTTTAACAACATCACCCCCGCCACTGTCTCAGGCACAGGAGTCAACGGGGAAGGCGCGCTTTACAACAGCTATGACGATTATCCAGTTGAACAGCTCAATATCACCCTGGCCGGCGACACCAGTTTCGGCGGAGCCAATCGCTGGGATTTGGGCAGCGGCTCGCAAATCAGCGGCCCTCACAATTTGACGGTGGATTGGTCATCCGATGCAGACAGCCACTATGCACAATGGAATTCGCTGACTATTGGCAATGTCCTGGGCATTACCGTAACGAACGCCCAGGCGGCAAACGGGGTGACCAATTCCCTGGGATTTAGCGGAATGGATGACAGTTTCCAGAACCCCTCGACGGTTATGACCGTCTGCACCAATGACCAGTTGGTCTTTTACGGAGGCGGCTTCAACGGCAGCATTCATCTCGAAAGCGGAGCCGCGATCGATCACTATTCGGCGCCGGGCGGTTTTTATGGCAGCACACTGGTGATGGACGAGGGTTCGACCTTCGAAAGCTATTACAACACCGGCGACACCACGCCGATTGACAGCGCCGTGACCCTGAATGGTGTCGTCCATTTTGTGGTCGGGGACCATTACATGGATTACACCAATGTCGTCAGCGGCGTTGGCGGTTTCGTGTTGGATAACTACAACAATGCCATGCAGTTTTCGGCATCCAATACTTATAGCGGGCCGACGGTCATTGGCAGCAGCGGCAATACGCCAATCGTGGCCTTGACCGGCAACGGCTCCATCACGCACAGTTCCCTGATTTTCTTCGGGGGCAACGACCCCACAGTCAGCCATATCGACGTCAGCGGTCGCTCTGACCAGACATTCACATTGGCCAACGATCAAATCCTCGAGGGCATTGGCGGTATCAATGGAAGCCTCGTGGTTTCCAGCGGCGCGATCATTTCGCCGGGTGGCACGAACACGACCATCGGCATTACCACAGGCGCCAATCCCGTTGGCATCCTGGCGGCGTCCGACAATGTCACCCTGAACGGCACGACACTCATCAAACTGGATGGAACGACAAATGACGAAATTGAAGCTGCTGCAAATATCACCTACGGCGGCACGCTGAATCTCGCCAACGTCAGCAGTTCGCCGCTGACTGCCGGCAGCTCGTTCCAGATATTCAGCGCGGCCACTTATTCGGGCTCGTTTACGAGCATCAGCCCCGCCTCGCCTGGCACTGGTCTGGCATGGAACACAAGCCAGTTGAGCAGCGGCATTATCAGCGTGGTTTCCTCCGGCACAGGACCAGTAGTTAGCAGCACCTATACATCCGGCGGAAACTTCATCTTTAGCGGAACAGGCGGTTCGGACAATGGAACGTACTACGTACTCACCAGCACGAACCTGCTGACCCCGCTGTCACAATGGACGCCCATCGCCACCAACTCATTCAATGGCAGCGGCGGCTTCAGTGTGACCAATTCGCTCTCGGGTCCGCAACGGTTCTATATCATCAGGCAGTAACGTGGATGACGACAACACTCGCATTCTAATTCAGACCGCCGGACTGAAGGAAAAGTCCGGCGGTTTGTTTGATGCAAAACCGGGGACATTCTAAAATAGAGGCCATGCTTAAAACCAAATTCTTTTTTCTCCTGCTCATTCCCGCCATTTTTACATTCACTGAAACCGGTAAAGCGGCCGACTATCCGCCGTCCGCCCGCGAATCCATCGAGTGGTGCGACATCTGGATATCCCACGCCAACGAAACCAATCTTCCTCGCGTATTGCTCATTGGTGACTCCATTACTCGCGCCTACTATCCCCAGGTGGAAAAACGCCTCGCCGGCAAGGCTTATGTTGGCAGGCTCTGCAGCTCCGCCTTTATTTCGGATCCGGTTTTGCTCATGCAAATCAAAATGGTGTTAAGCCAGTACAAATTCGATGTAATTCACATTAACAACGGCATGCATGGCTGGCAGCACAGTGAACAGGAATATGAAGAGGCCTTGCCGGAATATCTCAAGACAATCCGTGAGTATGCACCCAATGCGAAACTCATTTGGGCCAATACAACCCCTCTAAAAGTTTCCCCTCCCTCATCAGAAAACGATACCATAGCGACGGACAAGCGCATCGACGCACGGAATGCGATAGCGGCGAAATTAATGCAGGCCCAGGGCATCCCGGTGGAAGATCTGAATACGCCCATGCGCGGCCATCCCGAGTATCACCAGGACAATGTGCACTTTAATGGTCTGGGCATTACCATCCAATCCGCCCCGATAGCAGCGGACATTGAAAAATTGCTGGAGCAACCGTAGCGAATTCGTAGCAGCGGACATGCGTCCGCTCTAATTAATTCACACTCTGTCAAAAATACCCCTCATTCCTTAACAACCACCGCGCCCTTGCCACCGGCATCAATTGTCAATCTTTGGCCACGAAACGAAACATGGAGCAATTTGCCGCTAAACGGCCTGGGCGTTTTTGGATCAGCCAGGATATTTTCTCCGTCTACCGACGGCGAGAAACCAAAAAAAGTGCTAACAACGACGTCCGCAAATGCGGCGCCGCTGATACATTCCTTCATGCAACCCTCGCGCTCAGCAATCCGAACCGGCGCATCATATTGCTCGCGCTTTGGCCCGTAAAATTCCCGCGCCTGGGCGAACGGACCTTCCCTCGTCACGCCAGCCGTTCGACAATAAAAATTAAATGCGTCGCCTGGAAAACCAAGCCGCCACATTGTCCCGACTGTAAGGGCCGGCCAACCGTCGTAAGCCCCCATCGGCCCATGATCGGGCCGGTCGGAAATTCTTGCGGCAGCGTCTTTAAGGCTCATCGCGCGCATCCAGTAGCGCGTCAATAATTCGCGTTTGACGAAATCCGTCATTTCACGGCGCATGCGAGGCGTCAGGTCGTTGGCGAGCGCATTGCCGACATAGATATAATCAACGCAATGCCGCAATTCGACGCGTTGGCCGTCGTCGTGCAATCCATACCAAACACCGTCGCCGGATTTATAAAGCGACAACACGGCGGGCAAAAGTTTTTCCGCATAGCCCCGCAGTTCTCTGGCGCGGCCGGTATTGCCTTTTAGCTCTTGAAGTTCGGCATCCTTGCGCATCATCCAGACATTTTGTGCGTTGCAGGAAGCAACGCGCCCGATATAAGCCGGCGCACATTCGAGCAGGTTCCGATTCCCTCCATAATCCGCGAGCGGGCTGTCCGGGTGCGTGAGCGTTTGCCAGTCCACAGCCATTTCATCCATGCGCTGAAGCACGGTTTTGCCGTTCTCCAATTTTTCATCGAGAAAATTCGTATCGCCGGTGACGCGAAGATAATCCAGCGTCGTCTTGAAAATCGCGCACGCGTTGAAAGCGTAGCCATCGATGTGATCATACACCGTCGAATCGAATCCGTTCGTCTGCAACAAATTAATCGACACCCCGCTGCGCACGTTTTGAGCCAGCCAACGGCGCAACGTGGATTTCATGCCATTGGGTTCGAGCAGCGCCCAAACGGTGCTTTGCATCGAAGCATCCCAATAAAACTGCGTGCCCGGCGCGCGTTCACCGCTCGTGATGAACGAACGTGGAGACACCGGAAATTGCGTGCGCTCCAGCTCCAGCATCGTGAGGATGCCCATATAATAGTTCCGTTTCATTGCCGCGTTATCCGTAACCAGTACCGGCAGGCTGCCTGAAAAATGATGGTTGCCCGGCGTAAACGCGTCGGCCCAACGCTGCTCCCAACACTGCTTGAATCCATCGAACTCTTTGGAAAAATTCGCCGCCCAGCGCGCTACATTCGCCTGGACATTTTGCGCCTCAGTTGCATGCCCGTCACCCGCGACAAATCCTATTTCATTTGCGCCACGCGCCGGCAGCATCACGTTCCAGGACCAATGGATCATGCCGTTACCATTAGTGACAGCATCGGGCTTCGTTGCGGGACAAATGACCGTCACAAATCCCGGACGTTGTTTGGTGTTCAGCACGGATATTCCATCCGTCTGCAAAATTCCCGGGACCGACAGCGTAATTTGAACATTTGTCCCGGTTCCAGCCGGATTGGAGATTTGAACCTGGACAAGGACGGCTCGCTGCTCGTTAATCATTCGCGTGTCCGTTTGCAGGACAAAACCCGCGCAATCTCTGTTTCGGCGCAAGGCACGATATGGATACCAGCGGCATTCCATTGCCGGATATTCCCTGCCGGCAACCGTCAGCCCGACCAGTGGATATCCAGATTGAAACTTTTCATCTCCCCATCCCCATAACCAGTCTTCCGGATTGCAGAAAAACGAAGTCAGGTCCCGGTTGACCAGCAGCATATCATGAAAATTGTTTACGTCCGGCGGATTGGCCACATTCTTTTCGGGCAGCCAGCTTCCGGCCATTTCATCAAGCGGCGGCACGCCAGCCGGCAATACACTCCCAGGCGCAGCCGGCAACCAGGCTAAAACACCGAAATAAATTATTTTTCGAACGAAGCCGCGAACAATATTCATGAATTATTTTCCCGCGCTCCAGCCACCGTCGATCATCATCGTGCTGCCGGTAACCATAGCGCTTTCGTTCGCCGCCAAATAGAGCGCCGCAGCGGCGATCTCGGGAGGCGTTGCCATGCGCCCGTTCAACTGCGTTGACGCCATCTCACGGTATGCCGCCTGCGGATCGGGATATTCTTTGAGCCGTTCAAGAACAAACGGCGTCTCAACCCTGCCCGGACAAATGCAATTAAACCTGACGCCGGTATGCGAATGATCCAGCGCGAGCGCCTTGGTCAGACCCACTACGGCAAACTTGCTTGTCGTATACGCCAAGCGCTCCCGCACAGCGACGATTCCTCCAATCGACGCCATATTGATAACGCTTCCGCTCTTTCGACTCAGCATCGCAGACACAAACGCTTTGCAACAATTGAATATTCCCCGGACGTTAACCGCATACAGCCGGTCCAGGTCCGCAGCCGTTGTATTGATCAACGTCCCAACGTGGCCAATCCCGGCTACATTTGCCACGATATCCAACGCACCGACCGACTGTGCAGCCTGTTCGCAGGCCGCTTCATGGGTGACATCCAGGGCGATAAATTTTCCGCCAATCCGGTCCGCGATTGCTTTGCCGCCGGGCGCATTTGTATCAGCAATCCAGACAACCGCTCCGGCTTCGGCAAATGTTTGGGCAATCGCCGCGCCGATGCCCGAAGCAGCGCCTGTGACGAGTGCTGTCTTTTTTTTCAAGCTAAACATAATCGATCCTTTCTGTCATATGGACTTCAAGTCGCAACTGGCGCCTGCTTCCTGCGGCGTTTGATACACCCCATTGGAAACGCGACACGGATGCACAAAATGCGCGCGCAAATGCGGAATATGCTCCAGGAAAACAATTTCCTGGCCCAGCGCGATGTGATTGAACAAAACGAGATGCTGATGAAGTTGCCCCATGTCGCCTACGTGCGGCACAACGGGCACGCCAAACTTGCTGCACAGCAAGCTCACTCCGAGAAACTCGCTCACACCGGCCACGCGCACGGCATCAACCTGAATGAAGCCCGCGCACTTCGCCTGCAAATAGTTTTTGAACGCCACACGGTTGGCCACATGCTCGCCAAGCGCGATTTTGACTGGCGCGACGGCGTCGGCGAGCGTTTTATGGGCCAGCACATCATCGGGATGGGTCGGTTCTTCAATCCAGAAAGGATCGATGGCCCGCAATTTCCGGCAGATATCGATCGCCTGGGGTAAATTCCACTGCTGGTTGGCATCCACCATGACTCGGCTTTCGCTGCCTGCCGCGTCGCGAACAATCCTGGCCCGGCGCAAATCGCGTTCCGGGTCACTGGATCCGACCTTTAATTTCATCGCGGTGAATCCTGCCGCGACCGCCCGCCGGCAATTCTCACGTATCCGCGCGTCATCGTAATTAAACCAGCCCACCGACGTGTCATAGCCGGGATACCCCGATTTCAAAACGGATTCGCGGGAGGAGCGCGTCGGCCGCCAGTCGCGAAGTATTTTTAGCGCGAGCGGCGCGGTGAGTTCGTCTTCCAAATACGACAGGTCCAGAGTGGCAACGATCTGTTCAGGCGCAAGATCCAGGAGCAATCTCCAAAGGGGCAAGCCGCGGGATTTGGCCCAAAGGTCCCAGCAGGCGTTTGTCACGGAGGCCAGTGCCAGTTGAACAATCCCTTTATGCGGACCGAGCCAGCGAAATTGTTGTTCATCCGCCATCGCGCGCTGCAGCGCTCCGAAATTCGCCATAATCTCGTCAATCGGCTTGCCAACCAGCCGTTGGGCGTAAAATTTCGCCGCTTCGCAGACAAGCTGGTTTCCTTCGCCCAGCGTAAAGGCCAGGCCAACGCCCGTCGGTCCTTTGTCGTCATGCAATTCCGTGACTGCATAGGAATAGACTGGATCTCTATGGATGGCGTCGCTTCCATGGCCGTGGCCGATTGGGAAACGCGCATCGCGGAAAGAAATATGCCGGATCATAATATCATGAAGTCCGGCGATAGCCCAATTCCGCGCCGCCGCTCACATGCATGATATGCCCGGTAATAAAACTCGCTTTTTCTGAAAGCAAAAAAACGCACGCATCCGCGATGGCATCACCTTTCGGACAGTACCCGAGGGGATGGATGCCATTTAAATAGGACTCGGTCGAATCGGGGTTCGGTTGTTCCTCACACCATTGTCGGAGCATCGGGGTCCAGGCGCCGGCCGGACAAACCGCATTCACGCGGATGCCATATCTTGCGTAATCGAGCGCCATGGATTTGGTCAGCGCATTCAATCCTCCTTTTGTCGCCGTGTAGGCCGCATGAATTTCCTGACCGATGACCCCTACCAGGCTGGACGTGTTGAGCACACAACCCTTGCTCGCGACCAGAGCGTCAAACGCATATCGCATCGTGCGCAGCACGCCTTTCAAATTTACGTCGAACAATTTATCCCATTCATCATCCGTCGTTTCGTGGATGGGTTTGGACGGCTGTGAAATGCCGGCGTTATTGTGAACGGCATTCAACCTCCCGTATTGCGATAACGTTTTATCCAGCGCGGTTTTGACCTGGTCATCACGTGTTATGTCACAGTACAGGGCGAGATGGCCATTGCCGAGTTCGGCCCCGACTTTTTCAATGCCCTCCCGATCATTGGCGGCGATGACTACCGACGCGCCCTCGGCCGCGTAAGCCTTTGCGCAGTCGCGGCCGATGCCGCACGAACCGCCGGTCAAAAAAATCACTTTGTCTTTTAGTAATGAGCCCATGATAAAAAACACATTTCCCTGCTGCCATCCAGACAGCTCGCAATCTTATTTATGTTATGATTCATTTTAACGAAAGGTAAAATAAAGGCCAATAAACACAGCCAGGATAACCAGGCTCGCCAACCGGCAGTCCGCCAGCCCAAATCCCCCGGCATGGCCTCGCAGGGGTTCGCGCCAGCTATCCCAAATGAGCGGCTCAGCTCCGGCCTTGAGCGGTTCGGGAAACAAAAACGTCATGGCGACCATGATGAATATGCAAGCCACCAACAACCCAAAAGCCGTGAGCATAAAATCGCCATGGTAAATGTTGTTCCAATCCAAATAAAAAGCGACAAATCCGAGAGCCGTCCCGGCGAGCAGCGTTATAAAAGCCGCCTTGCCCGAAGCGCGTTTCCAAAAAACTCCCAGCAGGAAGACCGCAGTGATCGGCGGAGCGATATAAGAAATCAGCTTGTTAATGCCCTGAAAAATCGTCGTGTAATGGCCGAATAATGGCGAAGCGATGATGGCAATAACCGCTCCGGCAACCGTTGCGATTTTTCCGATGCGAACCAGTTGTTGGTCATTGAGCCCCGGCTTGTAACGTTTAAACAAATCGTAAGCCACCAGGGTTGCCGCGGAGTTCAGGGCAGCCGAACAGGTTTGCATCGCAGCCGCCAGCATCGCGGCGGCGACCAGTCCTTTCAGCCCGGAAGGCAGCAGGTGGGTCAGCATGAAGGTGTAGGTGTCCGCCGAGGTTTGGGGAGCGGCGCCGTTAAAATAATTTTTTTGGACGAGCGCGACACAGATGACACCCGGCAGCACAAAGAAAAACACCGGGAAAATTTTCAGGAAAGCGCAAAACAACGGACCGAGCCGGGCGTTTTTTTCATCTTTGGCCGCCAGGACACGCTGGACGATGGTTTGGTCACAACACCAATACCAAATCCCCAAAACCGGATAGCCGAGCAGAATGGAATACCACGGCAAACCGCTGGGGTCCCCGGCATTGCGAGCCATGTTCAGAAAATTTCCTGTTCCCCAAGTAACACTACTGCCCGCGACAGCGGCGAGCGGGTGTGGATGGGATGCCAGCGTGCGGGCGAGTTCCGTCCATCCGCCAACTTTCAGATAGCCGGTCACGGTGATCACGACGGCGCCGGTCAGAAGCAAAATGGTTTGCACGCTTTCAGTCCACACCACCGCCAGCAACCCTCCGAATACCGTGTAGATGCCAGTGACGGCACCCAACACGATGACGAACAGCATCAAGGCATTCACGCCGAGGATTGTGGCGTCCGGGGCCAGACCCAGAATGCCCCGCAATACCCAGGCCGCGGTATAAAGCGCGACTCCCATATGGATGACAATGGCCGAAAAAAGCGAGATGACGGACAACACGTCACGGCAACCGCGATTAAAGCGCCGTTCCAGAAAATCAGGCAGTGTCGCCACCCGCGACCGCAAATACAGGGGAGCGAAAAACAGTGACAGCAATATCAGCGTAAAACCGGCCATCCATTCGAAATTTCCAAAGACAAGGCCGAACTTGTACGCAGCTTCGGCCAGGCTCACGAGGTGGACTGTCGATATATTTGCCGCAAACATGGCCAGACCAATGACCGGCCACGCCAGGGTGTTGCCGGCTAAAAAATAATGGCCCCCTTCTCCGCCCCGTTCATTACGGCGATGCACAAAGCCCGCCGCGACGCCAATGCCGCACACCGCGATGAGGTACGCGGCGATCAATGTCCAATCGAGCCTGTTCATGTTTGCTCTGCGCGGCGTTATTTCCCGTCAACTGTCAGTTTAACCTTATCGCGAATCGGACGTTAGCCGAAAATCGATTTGGTATGCCTCTAAAATGCCACAGGCTGGGCAGGTAAGACTTGCAAAATCCTTCGGCGAAGATTATTAAACATTTATGTCCACCACAGAACTCGTCTACCGCGAGCACGACAAGCGCTACGAGGTGGACCTTTGCGAACCGCAAAAAGAGGCAGTGCGGAATGGGAAAATCGAGTTCCACGCCTTGACCAAAGGGCATTACCCCGGCACACCAATCCCATCGGACGTCCTGCCCGGCTTAAACAGCATCGGCTTTTGGAATGCCAATACCTCGCAGGATTGGGGCCTGAATCCGCATCGGAATGAAGGTATTGAATTCGTATTTCTGGAAACCGGGGCGAGCGAGTTCACAGTGGACCAGAAGACGCACCATTTACACGCTGGCCAAATCACGATTACGCGCCCATGGCAGCTTCACAAATTGGGCGCCCCCAATATCGGGCCGGGCAAGCTGCATTGGTTGATTCTGGATGTCGGCATCCGCCGGCCGCATCAGGAGTGGCGCTGGCCCAAGTGGGTCATATTGACAAAAGACGATCTCGCCAGGCTCACCCGGAAGTTGCGCCATAACGAGAATCCCGTTTGGAACTCCACGCCGCTGATTGCTCAATCTTTCCGCGAACTCGCCCGTTGCGTGGCTGCGTGGGAACGCCCGCACATCGTATCCCGCATGGCGGTCAATCTAAACCAACTGCTCATCGGCATCCTGGACGCCCTCGCCGAACAGCAGACGCATGAAAATGAACAACTGGTTTCCCGCAAACGAGCCGTGGAAATGTTCTTCCACGACCTTAAACAAGGCCGAATTGACCTCGGCGATCCCTGGACTTTGGACCGCATGGCCTCACACTGCAAAATGGGCATCACCGCGTTTTCAAAATATTGCCGCGAATTGGTAAATACGGGGCCGATGGAATTCCTAAACCAATGCCGCCTCGAACGGGCAGCCGGGCAATTGCGCTCGAAACCTGAACTTTCGATAACCGATATCGCCTTCGCCAATGGTTTCAATTCCAGCCAATACTTTGCAACTCGTTTTCGTAAGCGATACAAAGTTTCACCGAGTGATTTTTTGAAGAATTCTTAACGAATCTTTCTCGTTCTCGTCCTAAGAAAGAAATTCAACGCATCGACAAATCCCCTATCGCCGTCTCCGCCGCATAGTACCCGCACATCCCGTGCACGCCGCCGCCGGGAGGCGTCGATGACGAACAAATGTAATAACCGGGAATCGGCATGCGGTACGGTGACGATCCTGCGATTGGGCGCGCCAGCAAATGCCGGAGATCGTTCGCCCCTCCATTGATCGAGCCGCCGATAAGGTTCGCATTTTTCTTTTGCAGGTCCGCGCAGTTTTCCGCATGCCGCGCCAAAATCCGGTCCCGAAAGCCAGGGGCGAAGCGTTCGATCTGCGCCTCGATTCGCGGCGCCATGTCAACCGACGAACCGTGAGGAACGTGACAATAAGCCCACACGCTATGCTTGCCTTCGGGCGCCCTCGTGGAATCAAACAAACTGGGTTGCGACAATAAAACGAACGGTCTCTCCGGATGTTCACCGCGAAAGGCTTCCCGTTCGCTTCTGGCAATTTCGTCAAGCGTGCCGCATACATGGACAGTACCCGCGCGCCGGCAGACCTCAGCAGTCCACGGGATGGGTCCATCCAATGCGAAATCCATTTTGAATACGCCCGGCCCGTACGAAAAATGTTCGAGCCTGCGGCGATAGCCCGACGGCAGTTTCTCACGGAAAAGCGGGAGCAATTGCCGTGGTGTCAAGTCGAGCAAAACCACATGCGACTTTGGAAGTTCCTGAATATTTTCAACTCGCCAACCGGTGACGATTTCCCCCGAGAGCGACTTAAGATAAGCCGCGAGCGCATTCGCAATTTGTTGCGCCCCTCCGCGGGGCATTGGCCAACCGACAGCATGCCCAGTCATTCCCAACACCAATCCAAACGCTGCGGACGGAATTTGTTCGAGCGGCAAAAATGCATGCGCTGCCAAACCGCCAAATAGGGCCCGCGCCGGTTCGCCCGAAAACCAGCCTCGCGCCAGCGATGACGCAGCAAGCATGCCCCGCAAGCCGAAGCGGGCAAATTGGACCGGATGCCGCGGCACGTGCAACATCGGCTTCAAAAATTCCGCCGCCAGGTTTTCCCAATTTGATACAAGCGGCTGCATTAACCGTTCATACGGGCGTTGGTCGGGTCCAAGTTCTTTTGCCGTTTGCGCAAGGGAACGGTACAGGGCTGCCGCCCAGCCTCCATCCAGCGAATGGGCAAGCGGGACTTCCGGTTCAATCCACTTCAATCCAAATTGTTCGAGCGGCAATTGGCGAAAGAAGGGCGAGCCCACGGCCAGAGGATGAACCGCCGAGCACACGTCGTGGACAAAACCGGGCAATGTCAACTCGGCAGACCGCGCGCCGCCGCCGACGGTTTCGTTGGCCTCGATCATAAGGACCGAAAGCTTCTCCCGGGCCATGCGAATGGCTGCAGCCAGGCCGTTGGGACCCGCGCCCACAACGACTGCATCGCAGGAAATTTTTGCGCCTGGCCGCATAGACGCAAATTATACGCAATGGAACATCGAACATCGAACGCCAAACATCGAATAAACGGAAATCCTCGTTGAACCGACATCCATTGGAGGCTAAAGTGTACGCGTCAGTAAGAGGAGAAAAACAATGAGTGATATTTCAACGTCTCGTCTCCAGCGGCTTCACGGCCAGTTAGGCGAATTGGTTTACGAAATGATGAAACTGCAGTTCTCGCATTTCAAACCCGCCAGTCCATGGGCGCCTTCGCTGAATGTCTATCGCGGCGAACACTGCATCACTGTTTGTCTGGACCTCGCAGGCGTGGAAAAGGACTCAATCAACCTGAAAGTTGAACCGCAACGTCTGCTGGTCCGTGGCCGGCGCGCCGCGCCCGAACCCGATAAGGACGTATGCAAAGCGGTGCAAGTGCTTGCCATGGAAATTGATTACGGCCCGTTTGAACGCGAACTCACATTGTCGCCAATGACCATAGACACCGCCCGGGTCACCGCGAACCACAAAAATGGATTGTTATGGATCTATTTACCTTTGCGCGCCCAGGCATGATTTATGGCTCTTGAAGAAAATCCACTCCTGACCCGCGCTGATCCCGGCCGCGATACGCGCAATCCGCCGGTCATCGCAGTCACGCGGAACGAGGAAGAACAGTCGCAAACCATTCCCGATTCCCTCCCAATTTTGCCCTTGCGAAACATGGTCATATTCCCGGGAACCGTTGTTCCGCTGACCGTTGGTCGCGCCGCGTCGCGCCGGATGTTGCAGGAGTCCCTGTCGCAGAGCAAAGTCATCGGCATATTCACCCAGCGCAACCCGGAGCAGGATGATCCCGCGGCGATTGATTTGTACCAGGTCGGCACGGCCGCTCTCGTTCTAAAGCTCATCAGCCAGTCGGAGGAAAGCACCCTGGTCGTGGTCCAGGCGTTGCGCCGCATAAAAATCGCGCGCGTGCTCCAAACTCAACCCTTTATTCGCGCCGGCATCGAGATCCTTCAATCCCAGTTGCCATCCAACCTCGACAAACACTGGGAGGCGACCATTGGCAGCTTGCGCGAGAGCGCATTGCAATTGATCGCGTTGGCCCCGGATGCGCCGCCGGAAGCCCAAATGCTGCTTGGCAACATCGAAGACGCCGGCACGCTTGCCGATTTTCTCGCCGGCAGCATGCCCCTGGACGTTCCGCAAAAGCAGGATTTGCTCGAGGAACTGGACGTGGTCAAGCGCGTCCGCGCCGTGCAGGTCCGGGTTTCTGCCCAACTCGAAATCGCCCGGCTCCAGCAAAAAATCCAAAAGGACGTGCAGTCGCAATTTACAGATGCCCAACGCCGCGCCTACCTGCGCGAGCAGCTTCGCGCCATTCAAAAAGAACTCGGCGAAGAATCGCCCGGCTCGCAAGCCCAAATTGATCAATTAAAAAAACGCCTCGATGAATCTCAGCCCCCGGCGGAAGTCATGGAACAGGCGGAAAAGGAATTGAGCCGGCTCAATGTCATCCCGCCCGCCAGCCCGGAATTTTCGGTCATCGTCGGCTATGTCGAAACCCTGGCGGATTTGCCATGGTCGAAAATGTCGCCGGACAAACTCGACCTGGACCAGGCGCAAAAAATTCTCGACCGCGACCATTACGACCTGGAAAAAGTCAAACGCAGGCTCATCGAGTATCTCGCCGTCCGCAAATTGAATCCACAGGGACGCGGCCCCATCCTTTGCTTTCTCGGCCCGCCCGGCGTCGGCAAAACCAGCCTGGGCCAGTCTATCGCGGATGCCCTTGGCCGAAAATTCTCCCGCATGAGCCTGGGCGGCATTCGTGACGAAGCGGAAATTCGCGGCCATCGCCGCACCTATATCGGGGCGATGCCGGGGCGAATCATCCAGGAACTGCGCCGTGTCGGCACCCGCAACCCCGTCATCATGCTGGACGAAGTGGACAAAATCGGCGCCGATTTCCGCGGCGATCCCGCCAGCGCGCTCCTGGAAGTGCTTGATCCCCGCCAGAACAATAGCTTTGTGGATCGCTTCCTGGATGTGCCGTTCGATTTGTCCCAGGTTATTTTTATTGCAACGGCCAATTACATGGATCCCGTTCCCCCTGCCCTGCGCGACCGGATGGAAGTAATTGAAATTCCCGGCTATACCGAAAGCGAAAAACTTCACATTGCAAAAAAATATTTGGTCCAGCGCCAGCTCAAGGAAAACGGAATCAAACCCGAACAATGCGAATTCCACGATGACGCGTTGGAAAAGGTCATCGCCGATTACACGCACGAAGCCGGAGTCCGCGAATTGGAACGCCAAATTGGGTCCATCTGCCGCGCTGTGGCCGCCAGGATTGCCCGGGGCGAGTGCGAAAAAGTGACCATCACGCCTGAGCAGATCCAGGAGATGCTCGGCCCGCAACGGTATATTCGCGAAACTCGGCTTAAAACCGCCAAGCCAGGCGTCGTGACGGGCCTCGCATTCACACCCTACGGCGGGGAAATCCTGCACATCGAAGCCACGCGTTATCCAGGCACCGGCAATATTAAGCTCACGGGACACATCGGCGACGTCATGCGCGAGTCCGCCCAGGCAGCCATCAGCCTGGTCCGCAGCCGCGTCAAAGAGCTGGGCATAGCCGCCGACGCATTTAAAGATACGGATATTCACATCCACGTGCCCAGTGGCGCTGTTCCAAAAGACGGGCCGTCCGCGGGCATCGCTATGTTCACGGCCATTGCTTCCCTTTTCACAGACACGCCAGTCCGTTCAGACGTCGCGATGACCGGCGAAATTTCCCTCCGCGGATTGGTCCTGCCGATTGGCGGCTTGAAAGAGAAATCCCTGGCCGCGGCCCGGGCGGGAATCGATAACGTCATCATCCCAAAGCTAAACGAAAAAGACCTGCCGGAACTGCCCGAGGAAGTGAAACACAAGTTAAAATTCACGCCCGCTGAAACCGTGGATGAGGTCCTCGCGGCGGCACTTGAAAAAAAACGTTGAAACGGCGGCTGCCACCGATGCCTGCACCGTTTCGACGTTTCAACCTTTCAAAGAATTATGCAGAGAGGATTTATGTTGCGCCCGTGGCAGCAGGCGATTTAGAATGGTGACCTTAATGAAAGTCCTGTTCTCCATCCTGTGTCTGGGGTTGGCGGCAGTTGGTTTCAACGCAGCCGCGCAGCTCACCGTGGATTTGTCTCTGGACCAGCAACAGTTTCTGCCGGGCGAAGACCTTCCAGTCGTCGTCCACGTCACAAACCGGTCAGGCCAATTGTTGCATTTGGGCGATACCGGCTGGCTCACGTTCTTTATTCAGGCGGATGACGGGTCGGTGGTGGCGAAAAAGTTGGACCCGCCTGTTACGGGCCTCTTTGACTTGAACAATTCAGACATGGCCATCAAACACGTGAACCTGGGCCCGTATTTCGCTTTGCAACGCACCGGAACTTACCATGTCACCGCCACAGTCCATATCGGCGCGTGGAACGCCGATATCAGCAGCGCCCCGCAGAAATTCGACGTGATCGACGGAGCAGAGTTATGGTCGCAGTCATTTGGCGTGTCAGACCCGGAGATGCCTGATCAGCCCCCGCGCGTGCGGAGATATACGCTGATCGAGGCAAATTATCTAAAGGACCAACTCCGGTTATACGCGCAGGTCAGCGACGAAGCGAATGGCAGCATCCTGGCGGTGCGCGCGCTCGGCAATTTGATTTCATTCAGCCAGCCGGAGGCCCAACTCGACCGCGTCAGCAATTTGCACGTGCTTTGTCAAACCGCCGCTACGACGTTTATTCATTCCGTCGTCAGCCCGGGCGGCAAAGTTATTCAGAAGGAGTACTACGATTACGTCAATACGCGCCCGCGTTTGGGCCTGGACAACGACGGCAATATCATTGTTCGAGGCGGCGTGCGGGAGCCGGAGCCCGGTCAAGTCCCCGCGGTCAAATCACCCGATCAACTGGGCCGCTGAGATCCGGGCGCCCCGCGTTGGCCGTTAAATGTTGCCGCCGGGGGCCATTAAGGATAAACTTTATTCATGCTTCAAACGGCGCTGGAGACCAAGCCGTCTCAGGAAACGAAATCCGTGCGCGACATCCATTTGTCCGCATTTCGGTTCATGCTGCTGGCGCGGTTGCTTGACGATAAACTTGCGGCCCTTTATCGCACCGGAAAAATTCACGGAGGGGTTTACCTCGGGCGCGGACAGGAGGGCCTGAGCGCGGCAGTGGGTGTTTCCCTTCAAAAGGGCGATGTTTTCGCCCCGCTCATCCGCGACGCCGCCGGACGCCTCGCATTTGGCGAAACGGTGCTGGACTCGCTTCGGACGTTTTTAGGGTCGGCTCATGGTCCCATGCGCGGGCGCGACGGCAATGTTCACCGCGGAAACCCGTCGGAAGGCCTCCTTCCCATGATCAGTCATTTGGGCGCCATGATTTCAGTGGTAAATGGTATTTTGCTGGCACGGCGGCTCCAAAAGAAGTTGGGAACAGTTGGCGCCGCATGCATCGGCGACGGAGCCACTTCAACCGGCTCATTCCACGAGGCGATTAATCAGGCGGCCGTCGAGAAGCTGCCGCTCGTCCTGGTCATTGCTGATAATCAATACGCCTACTCGACCCCGACCTCCCGCCAATTTGCGTGCGACAGCCTGGCCGACAGGGCCATCGGCTACGGCGTGGCCGTTCAGACCGTTGACGGCACCGATTTTTCAGCTTGTCTCAAAGTCCTCGGTGAGGCGGTCTCACGCGCCCGTCGCGGGAGCGGCCCTCAATTGGTTGTCGCCAATTTTTTGCGCCTCTGCGGCCATGGCGAACACGACGTGCCCGATTACGTGGACCCCGAATTGAAGAACTCTCCCCTGGGCCGCGATTGCCTGGAAGTGGCGCAGGAATTTTTATTAAAAAAACGATGGCTCGACGACTCGCAGCTTGCGGCCATGAAGGAAGAATTTCACCACGAAATTGAAACAGCCGTTGCGCGGGTGCAGCGGGAACCCGCGCCGGATCCATTCATCGAAGAATGGTGCGCCGTTGCATCTGAACATTTGAACGAGGGAAACATCGCATGAAACGGCTGAAATCGTTTAATTTCCCGCCATTCCCACGACATCGGCTGTGAGCCTGACCTATCTTGAAGCTATTCGCGAAGCCCAGGCGCGCGCCCTGCGCGACGATCCCAGGGTTTTCATCTACGGGCAGGACGTTGGGGCATTTGGAGGTGCTTTCAAAGCCACGAAAAACCTGGCAGTCGAATTTCCGGGCCGCGTGTTGGATTCGCCCATCTCCGAAGACGCAATGGTCGGGATGGCCGTGGGCGCGGCTATCGAAGGCATGCGCCCAATCATCGAAATGCAATTCGCTGACTTCTCGCTGGTGGGCTTCAACCAAATCGTTAACCAGGCTGGAACAATGTATTGGCGCACAAACGTCCCCTGCCCCATCACCGTCCGGCTTCCGTTCGGAGGCGTGTCCGGAAGCGGCCCATTTCACAGCCAGTGTCTTGAAGGGCTCTATGCCTATTATCCGGGCCTGATTGTACTCACGCCGGCCACCGTTGAAGACGCCTATTCCATGCTCCTCGAAGCCGTGGCGCTGGACGACCCCGTTATCTTTTGCGAACACAGGTTTCTTTATTACCATCTTAAGGCCGAAAAATTGCCGGACGAAGCGCTTCCCATTGGCAAGGCCAGGATTGCGCGCGAAGGCCGCGACCTGACAATCGTCACCTATAGCGCGATGGTCCACGAAGCCATCGAAGCCGCAAATGAACTTTCCAGCGAAGGCTGGGAAATCGAAGTTGTCGATTTACGATCGGTCAAACCGCTGGACACAGACACCATCGTGGCGAGCGTCGCGCGCACGGGAAAACTTCTGTGCGTCGGAGAAGCATGGCCATGGGGCGGCGTCACCGCGGAGATCGTTTCACGCGTAGCGGCCGAAGGTTTTGGACTCTTGGACGCGCCGCCGCAGCGTCTCAACGCCAAGGACACGCCGGTGCCTTATCACCCCAACCTTTGGGCGGCGCATCGTCCGACCGCCCGCAGTGTGGCCGCCGCGGCGAGGAACCTGTTACGGCAATAAATTTTAATCCCATGCGCGTTTCCATCATCATGCCGCAGTTCGGCGAGTCCATAGCAGAGGCAAACATTATCTCCTTTCTGGTCAAGCCCGGCGACAACGTGTCGGCTGACCAGGACATCATCGAAGTTGAAACGAACAAGGCCACGATGACCGTGACGTCGCCTTGCGCCGGCAGGATTGAAACGTTTACCGCGCAGTTGAATGAGAGTTACGCCGTGGATGCCGTGCTCGGTTATATCGAGGCAACGCAGGAGGAAGCCACCCGCCTTGGCCTGGACACCGCCGCCCCGTCAAAAACTCCCGATACTGAGCGGACCGCAAAGGCAGGACCCAATGGGCGCACTCGCGTGCAGCCGACCGTGCGCGGCCTGCCCGTTCCCGCAAATGCCGCCGGCGCGAGTTATCTTTCCCCGCGCCTTAAAGCGCGGATGACGGAACTCGGCCTGAGCGCGGCCGATTTGGCGGGAGTGGCCGGCAGCGGAGCCGCGGGCAGGGTCACCATTGAAGATTTCGAGAAATTCATCACCGCCCTTGAAAAGCACAAGATGAGCGGCGCCTCATCCATGCGCGTCGCCGTAGCCGATGCCATGCGCCGCAGTTGGACGCGGCCGCTCGCGACCGTTGGCCTGCCAGTGCAATTGGATGCGGTGCTCGCGCACAGAAAAACTTTGGCGCCCAAACCCGGCCCTGCCCTTTACGCGTTGCGCGCGCTCGCCATGGCCCTTTCGGAAAATTCAGCCCCCGCGGGCCGGCTCGTCGGCAATAAAATTTTTCATCCGGGTTCCATCGACGTGGGATTTGCCGTCGAAGCCGAGGACGGCGTGCTCGTTCCTGTCATCCGCCATGCCGACCAAAAAGGCCTTCGCGATTTGACGGAACGCTACAATGAATTGGTGGAATTGGCCCGCCAAAGAAAACTGCCAGCCGATGCCACCGGCGGCTCGATCGCCACCGTCACAAATTTCGGCACATTTGGCCTCGCCTGGGCAACCCCCATTCCATTACCCGAACAAACGCTGGTGCTGGGCATGGGCGCCGGACTGCCTGCTCCGCATTGGAATGAGCAAAAAGGCCAGTTTGTCCCGGTCATCGAAGCATGTTTGACTCTCAGTTTCGACCATCGCGTCCTCGACGGCGGAGCTGCCGGCCGCCTGCTCCAGCGCATTGCGAGCCTGATGCAGCAGCCGGAACGGCTTTGACTGCGGAACTCGGAAAACATCGAACATCGAACATCGAACGCTGAACATCGAATGCAGAGCGTCAAACTGTTAGCCACCGCTATTGGAACGTTTTTGCTTAAGGGTGTTTTCGTGGGCTGTTTTAATGCTGGCCGAGAAAATACGAATTAACTCATCTGACTCACCTAAGATGAAGCGTAGCGTCGGGTCACTATTTGCCCAATTCATGCGGGCGATCAACCGCGCCCAGCGGCGCGTCTCGCGCAACTCTTTCAGGCAGACCTTCAATTTGTGAATGAAATCTTCGCGCGACTCGGCTGATTCGGCCTCGCCATGATTTGGATAAGGTGATGTGCCGGACCGAAGAATTTGTCCCGCAACGTGATTCCCGGCGCGCGATGAAGGAAGCTTTTCAGATAAATTAATTACCGCAGTTGCAAATTCCAGTAGTCGCTCTTCCAGGTTATACTTACGCCCGTTTTCATTTCCATCGTTCAAAACCCATGCGCTGCTGTCTTTATCGGATCGTCCGTATTCAGTTTCCATGGTCAAATGCAGGTCTTTTCCATTCGATGTTCAGCGTTCGATGTTCGATGTTCGATGTTTTCCGGGTTCTGCATTCATGCTGTCGCCAGATTTTCCTCCAAAACTTTGGAGTGACCCTCCGCCGCTTCGCTGTCGCGGGCAGGATTCATCTCTTCAAGAATCTTGATGGGCTCGTAGAACGTATTGCGCTGAACGGGTGTTCTGCCCGCTTCGCGGATCGCCTTGAGCATGTCCGCCTCGGTTTGAAGCTGGGGTGATTCGGCGCCCGCCATGTGGAAAATATGTTCCTCCACGATGGTTCCATGCAAATCGTCCGCGCCGTAACTCAATGCGACCTGCGCCAGCTTCAATCCCAGCCCAACCCAATAGGCGGTAATATGGTCGAAGTTGTCCAGGTAAATGCGGCTGATGGCGACGGTCCGGAGTGAATCAAAACCCGTCGGCGGATGATCCACCGGAATATCATTGTCTTTGGGCTGGTAGGCGAGCGGCACGAAGCCGACAAAACCCCGCGTTTCATCCTGCAAGGCGCGCAACTGCCGGAGATGGTCCACGCGGTCGGCCAGGCTCTCCACGTGGCCGTAAAGCATGGTGCAGGTGCTGCGCCCGCCAAGGCGATGCCAGATGCGGTGCACGTCCAAATACTCTTCCGCGGATTCCTTGCCCCGCGCGATGGCGCCGCGGACTTCCTTGCGAAAGATTTCCGCGCCGCCGCCCGTCAGCGATTCGAGACCGGCGTCCTTCAATTCAATCAATGTTTGCTCGACGGTTTTTTTGGCAAGCCACGCCAGATGAAGAATTTCGATGGCGGTAAAGCATTTTAATTGCAGGCGCGAATCAAGGTTCTTGAGCGCCCGGAGCATGTCCGTGTAATAACTAAACGGCAGCGACGGATGCAGTCCGCCCACGATGTGAAGTTCCGTAATGCCGATTTTGAGCGCTTCCCGGGCCTTTTCGACGATTTCTTCAGTCGTGAACTGAAAACCATCCGCGTCGCGTTTCTTGCGGGCAAACGAACAAAACTGGCAGGAAAGGATGCAATAATTGGAATAGTTGATGTAACGGTTGACGATGTAACTGGCGCGGTTGCCGACTTTGCGCTGGCGGACGAAATCCGCGATGGCGCCAATGGCATTGATGTCCCTGGATTCAAATAACCGCAATGCGTCGGATTCCGAGATGCGTTCGCCGGCGACAACCTTGTCGTAAATGTCCCGTAATTGGCTCCGTTGTACGAAAAAATTCACCATCTATATTTAACGCAAAGAGGCCGTTGCGCAAAGCATTTTACAAGTCTGACCATTCGATGTTGGGTGTTCGATGTTCGAATGTTTCAGGGTCGGTGAATGAATTCCAAACATCGAACATCCAACCTCGAACATGCTGAACATCGAAAGCCCAGGGGAGATCTATCGTACGAACTTAAGGAATAAGGATCGAAGACAAACAGCCAGCGTTCAATTTCTGGACGCGACCCGGGGCATCGGCTCGGCCAACTCCACGATATTTCGTTCAAGCATCGTGATATCCGGCAAGTCCACAGCCTCCGCCGGCTTCGTCGAGACCGGCAGCTTCAAGGTGAATGTCGAACCGGAGCCCAGGGCGCTGCGCCAGCGAACGGAACCGGATAATGTCTCGGCCAGCTTTTTGACAATGGCCTGGCGAACAACTGCGGAACCGGGCCCGCCCACCGGACCGGCAACGAGTCGGGCGAATTTCTGAAATAGCTTTTGCCGCCCTTCCTCATTGATGCCTACCCCCTGGTCGCGAACATTGACAACAATATTGGCGTCTTCAGCCAACGCATGCACCTGGATGGTGGAATTTGCCGGGGAATATTTTACGGCGTTTGAAATAACGTTGTCGAAGACTCGCCTGAGGACGGACTGGCTGGCTTGCGCCCAAAGGCCGCCCGAAATTCCACTGAGAAAAACAATCTGCTTGCGGGCGGCAGGCAATTTGTGATGTTCAATGCTTTCTTTCAGTACCGCGCCTACTTCACAAGGGCTTTTCTTTGCGATAAATTTTTCCAGCGCATTGAGTTCCAGGAGATTGGCGATGAGATCCTGCGTGCGAAGCGCGACCAGTCCTTCAATGAATTCGTGCAGAATGAATGTGGCGAGCTTGCGGGCCGCATTACCCCCGGGCTGTTTCGATGCTCCCGGCTGCAATCCTGAATCGTAAAATTGTGAGAAACTGTCCATGGGCAAATCCAATAGCTGGATTTATGCCAACCCATTCAAAACCTTTAATAGTCAATGGTTTTTCTGCTTTCTGTTACCGAAACAGTAACGGTCCGCGAAAAACTACTTCCGCGGCAACAACCACAAAAAACACGGCGCTGACCAGCGCGTTGAGCCGGAAAAAAGCGACATTAATCCAATTTAAACTGCGCCGACGCGCAATCCAGTGTTCCAGCGAAAGGCAACCCACAATGATGAACCAGCCGATGAGATATGCCAGGTGGAACCGGCAAAGCAATCCAAACGCGAAAAGCAGGCCGCACATGAGCATGTGTGCCAGAAACGCCGCCGCCAGCGCGTTGCTCTGTCCCCATGCGACAACCAGCGAATGCAGCCCGTGCGCTTTATCGAATTCATGGTCCTGCAGCGCATAAATGATGTCGAAACCCACCAACCACAGGACCACAGCAAGCGCCAAAACGCTCATTTCGAGGATTTCGTCCACGGAGATGTTCGCGCCCTTGACGGCCAGCCACGCGCCGATGGGAGCCAAAGCCAATGAAACGCCCAGAAAAACATGGGTATAATCCGTAAACCGCTTCGTGAGCGAATAAAAACAAATGACAACCAGCGCGACCGGCGACAAATAGAAACAAATCGGATTGAGGAACCAGGAGGCCGCAATCAGGCCAGCCGCGGAAATCGCGCAAAGCGCAATGGCACTGGCCAGGGAAATTTGGCCTGACGGCAAATGGCGGTTTTTGGTGCGCGGATTGAGCGCATCGAATTTGCGGTCCACAATCCGGTTAAATGCCATGGCGCACGTCCGCGCGGAAACCATTGCCGCAAGAATGAGCAGGAACGCTTTCCAGCCGGGCCAGCCGCGGTTGGCGCGGGCGGCGACCATCATGGCCGCCAGCGCGAACGGCAGCGCAAAAACCGTGTGCGAAAAACGCACGAAACTTCCCCATTTTTGTATCGTTAAAATCATTTCCAATGATTTGCCATGCCTTTATTCGTTTTCCTCCGCCCACCGCGGCGCCAGATTGTTTTTGATGCCTAGGTGGTCGAGCACCCGGGCCACGACAGTATCGGCCAGTTCAACAATCGTCTTCGCCCCCGAGTAAAAAACCGGGTTGGCCGGCAAAATCACCGCGCCGGTAAGCAGCAGCAATTCCATGTTCTTGACGTGGACCAGGCTGAGGGGCGTTTCACGGGGAACGAGAATCAATCTTTTCTTTTCTTTTAACACCACGTCCGCCGCGCGCAGAAGAACATCTTCACTGTAACCGTGGGCGATGCGGCCCATTGTCCCCATCGTGCAGGGAATGACCACCATGGCGTCGGGTGGATTTGAGCCGCTGGCAAACGGCGCGTTCATGCTCTTGATCCCATGCATTTTCACGCCGTCGGGAAGTTTCAAGCCGCCGGCCAGTTCCTCGGAGATGACCTGTTGAGCGTAATTGCTCTGCACGGCGTGGATTTCGTGCTCGCGCGGATTCAAATTGTCCAGCAGCCGTTGCGCATAAAGAGCGCCGCTGGCCCCGGTGATGGCGACAAGAATTTTCAAATTGGACGACAGGATACTGACCTTGTTATCGGAAAAAAAGCACTTATCCATCTGAACGGCCACGCCGTCACCTTTCACTCAGCATTCGATGTTGGGTATGTTCGAGGTTCGATGTTCGATGTTTGGAGAATTGTTCTGCTTGGATTTTGGTCCTTGTGATGCAAAGCTTCCGGATGTTCAAAGCCGCGACAATACTCGCTGTGGCAACTGCGATGGCAATGCTCCACGCCGTCGCCAACGATTTTTCATTTCGCGTCTCTCCCGCCCCGGAATGGAACCAAATGTTCCAAAGAACCAACGGCTGGCTGGGCGCGGACGTGGCGTATTCCGTCCTCCTGGCTGACAACAAAACGCTCTGGGTGTTCGGCGATACATTCGTTGGGCAGATTCGAGCGGGCAAGCGGATTCAGCCAAGAATGATTCATAGTTCCATTGCCATTCAACAACTTGGCGAACAGCCCCGGTTTTACTATCCCGTGGACAAGAAACGCAGCCCGCAATCCTTTATAAAATCGCCCGGGCCAAAAAGCTATTTCTGGCTCGACGACGGCGTGCGAACGGGCCAGGGGCTTTGCTTGTTTATGCAACAAGTGGACACGGTCAACAATTCGGTCTGGGGATTCAAATGCGTTGGCACTTGGCTGGCCTCCATTGAAAATCCTGACGCCCCGCCAGCCCATTGGAAAATTTCGACCCGCAAGCTGCCCTTTACCGGGTTTCCCGGCGGCCAGGACGTCGTTTTAGGGTGCGAAATACTGCAAAGCGGGGATTACATTTACATTTACGGCTACAGTAGCCAGACAAATTCCTCGGCGCAGAAGAATTTAATCCTGGCCCGGGCGCCGAAAAACGAGCCGGGCAACCCGGATTTATGGGAATTTTATTCGAACGGTGGCTGGACGATGGATTTTGACAAAACCACGCCCATCTTTTCGGGCGCCGGAGCCGAGGGATCGGTCTCATGGCAGCCGTTTTTGAAAAAATTTGTCTATGTTTATTCAGTCGAAATTTGGGGCGAAATTGCCATGCGCACCGCTGACGCGCCGGAAGGGCCGTGGAGCGCCCCGACGAAACTTTATCAATGTCCGGACATGAAGATTTCGCCGCATGTTTTCTGCTACGCGGCAAAGGGCCATCCGGAATTGAGCGCAACCAACGAATTGCTGATTAGCTATGCGGCCAATTCGGATAGCGTTTCGGAAGTGCTGAATGACACCCGGCTCTATTGGCCCCGGTTCATTCGGGTGACATTCGAAAAATCCAACGATTCGAATTAGGGGCGGTGTCGAGAGCCGCCTAAAAAGGCTGGTTTTTCTGGCGCAGAAATTCCTATCCTCCCCCCAGTTACCGAAAGCAAGCCGATCACATTCTATGCGACCTGAAGACGCGCCGGGGGATTCCGCTGTCCAGGCAGGCGCCATCCCCAATCAACGCTCCAATTCCAAATGGCGGGACATCATCATTGTGCTTTTGGTCGCCTGGGCGGCGCCGGCATGCTATGCCTTTTACATTATGATGGTTTTCGGCCTCGGCGCGTGCGCAAAGTACATTCAGCAGCAATCCGCCCCATCAGCCGATTCCAATTCCAACCAGCTTGACCACGCCACTCCGCCCTAAACACTGTTTGGTGTCCACCCTTTAGGGTGTTCCAGGCATAATGCAGGAGCACGCTAAAGCGTGTACACCGAACCGCCAACCCAAAAATCCGTCAACCCAATCCGGAATGGTCTTGAGTCCCATTTTGGCTTCAGCAAAATAGCGGCGTGTTCAAATCCGGAATCTTTTTCGTCGCCGTCATTTTGCTGGCCGGCTGCGCTGGAAATTCAGTTCAACGCCTGCCGCCGTCGGAATCGCCGGGAACAAATGTGGTGCACGCGTTTCCCACCCCGTCCACCCCGTCCCCCGTGGTGCAGCCGATTCCGCCCGTTCATGCCCCGTACCCAACGCCCCCGACTTCCGCGCCCACTGCCACATGGACTTCACTCGCTGACTGGGCCGCGGAACATCACCTCGCAGCGCCACGCCGCGTTTCCGACGCGCCAGTGGCTGCATATTCGATCAGTTCCCAATACGGCACGATGGTTTTGGAAATCGGCGCCCGCGAGGCCACATGGAATGGAATTCAAATCTCGCTCGGCTTTGCCCCGCAATTAATTGACGGCGACATCTCCCTTTACGGCCTGGATTTGCAAAAAAATCTGGAGCCGCTCTTGTGTGAACCGCCCCTGGCCTTTACACCGAACGAAGTCATCGTCATTGACCCCGGGCATGGCGGTTCAAATGTGGGAACCCACAGCGTTTTGGACGGACGATTCGAAAAGGAATTTACTCTGGATTTGGCGAAACGCCTCAAACCGTTGCTGGAAGCCGAAGGATGGAAGGTCTATCTCACGCGAGAGAGCGACGTTTTTGTCACAAACTCAGACCGCGTGGTCTTTGCGAATGACCGCCAGGCGGATGCGTTCATCAGCCTTCATTTCAATTCCGCCGCGCCGGACGAAACACAGGCAGGACTGGAGACGTATTGTGTGCCGGCCATGGGAATGCCATCGACCATTTCGCGCGGCAGTTTCGCTGATCCCTGGACTCAAAATCTCCCCAACAACGCTTTCGACGCGCAGAATCTCCGGCTGGCGGTCCGCGTTCATTCCGCGCTGGTGCATACGATGGGCATGCCCGATCGCAGTGTCCGCCGGGCGCGGTTCATCACTGTGCTGCAGGGACAACTGCGGCCGGCAATTTTGATCGAAGCAGGCTATTTATCCAATCCCCACGAAGCGTCCCTAATCGAAAATCCTGATTATCGCCAAAAGTTGGCCGCGGCCCTGGCGGGGGCTTTGAGGCCCATCAGCGAGGATGGACGATAGAGGATTGAAGATGGAAAAGAGAATAAGTGCGCACGAACGAAGAATATCGCGAAAAAAACGATAATAGAAAATAGAAGGTCGACGATGCCAACTCTCCATCCTCCATCCTCGCACATCCTGGTAACAGGCGGGGCTGGCTTTATTGGTTCGCATTTGGTGGAACGCTTGCTAAATGATGGCGAGCGCGTCATTGTAATCGATGATTTCTCGACAGGTCGTGCTGAAAATTTGCGCGCGCTCAGAAAGAATCCGCGCCTGAAAATCATTCGGTCTAAGATATCCGAATGCAAAAACCTGCCGCGGCTCGTTGAGAAATCCGACTTTGTGTTTCACCTCGCGGCGACCGTAGGCGTCGAACTCGTCGTTAAATCCGCCCTTCGGGTGTTGGAATCGAATTTCACAGAAACACAAGCGTTGCTCCGCGCCGCCGTCAAAAGTTCCACGCCGGTCCTGGTGACTTCGACCTCGGAAGTTTATGGCAAAAGCGCAAAAACCGAATTTGCGGAAGATGACGATCTGCTCATCGGCCCGCCCAGCCAATCGCGCTGGAGCTACGCCTGCTCGAAACTTTCAGACGAATTCTTTGCGCTCGCATGCGCGCGCGAAAGACATTTGCCGATCATCATTTCGCGCCTGTTTAACACCGTCGGGCCGAGACAAACCGGGCGTTACGGTATGGTGTTGCCCCGATTCATTGCCGCCGCAAAAGAAAACAAACCGTTGCAGGTTTTTGGCGACGGCAAGCAGACGCGCTGCTTTTGCCTCGTGAACGACGCGGTCGAAGCGCTCGTGCTTTTGAAGAATTGTAAAGAAGCCCGCGGTGAAATATTCAACATCGGCGGTACCGAGGAAGTTTCCATTTTGGAACTGGCTGAACTGGTCTTAAAAACGCTCGATTCAAAATCCAAAATTGAATTCGTGCCTTACGAAAAGGCGTATGCGCCGGGATTTGACGATATGCGGCGACGAAAACCGCGGGTGGAAAAACTGGAACACTTTTTGAAGTTTCGTCCGCAAACGCCGCTGCGGGAAATCATCTTGCGCACGGCGGCGATGTGAGCCCCTTTAATTTAATAAATCGTAGCGCGGCAGGGAGAACCTTTTTGATAGAGTTTTATTTCGGATTGCAGTTCATCTATCAGACCGGCCTTGGATCGTGCGTTTGCCAGCGCTAACGCCTTTTGCGCCGTTGTTATTGCCTCTGAAAAACGCCCGACCTCGGCATAAGCGGCTGCCTGGGTGCGGAGAAATCCCGCATCAGCGCCTCCGCCGGCCTGGCTGACTCCTTCCAATAATGCAACAGCCTCATTTCCATTGCGAACATTTGGATCAGGACATGTGGCAAGTATCCAGGCCAGATGGATTTTCGCCGGCATAAATTGAGGCTGAAGCTTAATTGCTTCCTGAAAACAGGCCAACGCCTCCGTCGCATTACCGCTTCGGCCATACACATAGCCGAGGTTGTAATAGGCCTGGTAACTGGGTTGAATCTGCAAAGCCCGCTGGAAATACTGGATGGCATCGGTCGCCCGGCCGGCTTGCAGGAGCGTGTACGCCAGGTTGTTAGCGGCCTCGGCATCGTTGGGCATTATCTCTAAAGTCTTCCGATATTGGGCGATGGATTCGTCCATTCGCCCAGATCGAGAAAGAGCGTTGCCAAGCGCAAAGTGAAAAGAAGCGGATTGAGGATCAAGTTCCGACGCCTTTTTAAAATATTCGACCGCTTTGGCCGTGTCGCCCTGGTTAAAAATAACATTGCCGTCGAGGTTGTTCTGCATCGCATGAGCTTTCACACCTGCCATGGCGTTGAAGAAAATCGAATAAACCAACAGCAGGCACCATATTCCACGAACAGGCCATCGCCAGGCGATTGAATGTGCCAAAGCGCGTTCCAGCCCGAAGATGCCAATGACGGCCAGCAACATCAAATCGGGCAGAAAATCGAACTCGTAACGGCTGCTGCCGCTTAAGAAGAGGCAAACGGTCACCGCGCTGGTTAGAAAGAGGAGGAATATGGCCGCTACAAACCAGCGCAGTGGCGAAATGTCTTTTCCTGGGATGGCTCTCAATGCCAACGGCGCCGCCAACGCCAGCCATGCTATTGGATAGTCGGTTAATATGCCGCTATAGGGCATCTCAATTCCGCCGTAACTCGGCGGCTGCGGCGACAACGGGACATATTCCAGAAAAGGAAAATGACTTGTCCAGTGCATTGGCCCAATAAAATAAAAACGGAAATTGTACCACAGAAAGGACCAGCCAAGCTCCCGCGTGCCCGTGTTCTGAAGGTGGTCTGTCAATTGGTAGTGCCAGCCGAATTCGAATGGATTGCCGAACCGCCAATCATTGTAAAGCATTAAGCCAAGCCCGATGAGCGTTATCGGAATTACGGCAGGCACGAGCCATAAACCTGCGCGCCGGCGGGAACCCGGCCCACTCGCGCGCGCCCATGCCTGGGCTGCCGGCATCACAAGAATTATCGCGCCAAATAGCAGCGACGGTCTTGCCCCTACCGCGAGCCCATATGCCAGGCTGGCCAACAAAAGCCATTTCACGTTTCGATTTGGCTCGTGCAATGACTTCCATATCCCGGCCAATGCAAGCATCGTAAAGGCAAAGCCGCAGCTGATCGCCACTTCATAGACATCGCATGAAGACAAAAGCTCCAATGTGCCCGTGACCAGCCCTATCGCCATCACGCCAGACGCCGTTATCCATGCGCTTGTCTCGGAAAAATAACGCCGTCTGACAGCCTCCAAAAGACCAGTGGCAACCAACAATCCGACTGCAAAAAAAATCACGACGGCGGCTGTATCGGCCAAATAGTGTTTCGTTAATACGACATACGGCCAGAACAGCGTCAAAGCCGGCGTGATCCCAAAATAAAGGTATAGCTTGCCTTTATAATAGCTCATGTCGTGGCAGATATGGTGGATGTCCCACAAATACGGCTTATTCGCGGTAGGGTCGTACGGGTTTGCCAGCGAAGCGAGGCCGGGCGCCACGTCTCTGTTTACGCTTAATTGACCTTCACGAAAACCTTGAACCAATAAATTGTAGTAACAATCCTGCGCGCGCAGCGTTGCAATGTCGTGGAAACCGGGTGCTGCGGTCCAGGCAAAGATGCCAATCACCAGCGCACATACGAGTCCCGGAACAATCCATTCTGTCCATGCAAAGTTAGAAAGTCGCCGGGTTTGCTCCACGTTACGTGGTCTCCAATATCATCCTGGGCCTGTCCTGCCAGCCAAACATTTTTTCCTTTTTGATGATTTCGACGATGGGCGCGGGCACGTCCTTTTCCCAGGAAACATCCCCGGACTGGAGCTTCGACAGCACAAACGGCGGGAAGAGGGCAAGATAATCCGGATTGTAATTTTGAATGCCGGTGATGAAGCCGTTTTCAATCAAATGCGCATAGAGATGGCGCAAATTGGGCGCGACCTGGAGATTCTCCGGAGTGACAATTTCATTGGCCAGCGATTGTCGCTGCCATATTCCGCTGTCGCTGCCAACGGGACTGATGGCCGCCAGCGCGCTGGCGGACGGTTCGCGCATCGGATAAACGTACAGTTTCGTCATGTCCTTAAACAGCCGCCCCAGCGATTCCAGCAGACCGCCGGACAGGTCGGTATAGAACTTCTCATCAAATATACTCCGCAGACTCGGTATACCCAGCGCAATGCCCTTCTGTTTTTGAGTGTAGCGTGCCAGGTATTCGACAAGGCGATAGTAGCGGCCGAAATTGGAAATGAGCACCGGCTTGCCAAGCGTGCTCAACAGGTCCACGCGGTCGAGAAAATCCTTGTGGGCAAGCGTGGCGTCTTCAAGAACGCTGTGGAGGGTCATCTCCATCAGGACGACCGGCGTCTCGCCCTGCATTTGCGGCTCCCGCAGGAACTGTTCCTGCGCGCGATCCAAAATATCCAGCGTCGTCTTGGTAATGGGCCGAAAACTGCCGCGTTCCACCAGCACGGGCTTTTTATAGAGGACTTCGCTCGGAATGACGACTTCACCGTCTGAGGTAAACATCGCGCCATCGGCCACGTTTTGCTGGACCAGTTGCAGCGCCATCAGGCGATTGTCCACTTTGGCAAAGCACGGGCCGGAAAGCTTGATCATTTCGATTTCAATCCGTTCCCGGTTCAGATCATCCATGAGCATGGAAATGATCTTTTCCGGTTCGTCATGATGATAAAACGCGGCGTAGATGAGATTGACGCCGATGATACCCAGCGCTTCCTGCTCGCGGACAACGACTTTATCAAGGAGCCGCGTATGAATGATGATTTGCGACGCTTCTTCGCGCGGGCGGGCCTGGAACTTGATTCCAAGCCAGCCGTGCCCATCGGTCTGGCGTGAAAAGCTGTGCGTCGCCACGGTATCGGCAAAAACGAAAAACGCGGTTTTATCGCCGCGTTTTTTATCAAGCCGTTGGAGAAGCAAATTATATTCGTAATCCAGCATGGCCTGCAACCGCTGCCGGCTTACATAACGGTCGGAAACACCGTAAATTGCGTCGCTTACGGCCATATCGTACGCGGAAATCGTCTTGGCGACCGTGCCTGACGCGCCGCCCGCGTGGAAAAACCAGCGGCAAACCTCCTGGCCGGCCCCAATTTCGGCAAAAGTGCCGTATTTTGTGGCGTCCAGATTGATATGCAGCGCTTTTTGTCCCGGATCTTTTTTGTCTGCTTCGTTTCCGTTCATATATGGCGCTCCAAGCTACGAAAAAGTACGGCCAATGTCCACCTGTGCTTGCGCCAAACCCCGCCACTACGGTGGAACACGGCGCGCTGCGCCGTGTAGCGCCGCGTGCAGCGGCGCAACCAGTGGACAAAAAAATAGGCCGGAATACAGGCAAATTCCGGCCCTTTTGGGGGTAACTGGCGCTTGTTGATTGCGCCGGGGAGATTCTTTTATGCAGCCATACGCATGTCTTCGCCACTCCTTGCAGCGGGATTGGATTGTTCCAAGCCGAGCTTCGTCAATTTTGCGTCCGCCGCCTTTTCCTCAGCGAGGATGGAGTCAAGGACCTTCGCTACGTCCTCGCGCTGCAGACTCTTGGCCCATTCCCGTAATGTGCCATAGGTCGCAATTTCATAATGCTCAGCCTTTTGCGCGCCTAATACCAGCGCCGCGTTAATCGTAGGCGACTTCTTATTTTCGGCTATTAAATCCTCCGCTTCGTCAATGATGCCCAGTATCGCCGGGCAGCGTTTGGCTTTGGCTTTCTTGCCAAACATTTCGAAAATCTGCTCGCATTTCTGGGCATGTCCTTCGGTTTCAACGAGATGCGATTCAAATGCCGCCTTTAAATCCTGATGCGTGGCCGTTTTCGCCATTTTGGGGAGTGCCTTTTCGAGCTGCTGCTCGCAATAATAGGTATCCGCCAGCGCATCCAAAAATAAATCTTCCAGCATTCTCATAATTCCCTTTCCCGTTTATTACCCTTTTTGACTTGCTGATAAAATCCGTTCGTCCGATGCGGCTGTTTTAGCATTGGGTATGCCGCAGAAATTACGCCGGAAAATCAAGCATTTATAAAAATCGGTCTAAAAAAGGCGCGAAAAAAACTTGCATACCGCAATCTTTTTGAATTAGAGATTGCAGGTTGCAACCGCTTCGCGACCTGGACCTTCACCTCTGCCTGAATTTAACATAAAAATTTAACTTCGGCGTTCGATGTTCGATGTTCGATGTTTGTTCCCATGTTCCTGCAATTACGCAGCTTCAACAGCCTCGATTGCCTCAACAGGACTGGCTGGCGAGGCCGGGAGGGTAAAAAAGAACGTCGCGCCTTTGCCGGGCTCGCTTTTTGCCCACACCTCCCCGCCGTGGTTCTGGACGATGTGTTTTACGATGGAAAGCCCCAAACCCGTGCCCCCCTGCTCCCTGGAACGCGCCTTGTCCACGCGATAAAACCGCTCGAAAATGCGATCCAGCGATTCAGCAGGGATTCCCGGGCCGTCATCCTTCACGAATACTTCGATTTTGCCGTCCTCCAGGCTTTTGCCCCCCACGATGACGTTGCCCTGGGAACGGCCATACTTAATCGCGTTGTCAATGAGGTTGGCAAGGACCTGTTCAAGGCGATTTTCATCGGCATGAGCGGTCAGGTCCGGCAATTCGCTTTTCAGGGCTACGCTCCGCGCGTTTGCGCGTGATTTCAGGTCGGAAAAGACCCTGTCGGCCACCGCCCGGAGCGAAACCGGCTGCAGTTGCAGTTGCACACGCCCGGATTCCAGCGCCGATATGGTCAACAGGTCCTGAATGAGCAAATCAAGACGCTCGGCATTGCGGGCGACGATACGGAGAAAATGTTCCGCAACATCGGGGTTATTCCGCGCCCCATCCAACAATGTTTCCACGTAGCCCTTAATCAGCGAGAGCGGCGTGCGAAGTTCGTGGCTGACATTGGCGACAAATTCCTCGCGGGTGCGCTCGAGCTGTTTGAGCCGCGTCAGATCGTGGAAAACCAAAATCGTCCCTTCCCGCTCGCCGGCCGAGTTCGAAATGACCGCCGCGTTGACCTGCAGCCAGCGTTCATTCAATTCCGGCACCTTTAATTCGTAGTCAAAAACCTGTTTCTCGGATTCGGCGCGCTCGACCAGTTCGGCCAATTCGTGGAGACGCAGCACTTCCATCACCGTCTTTCCGCGCAACTCGGATTTGATGCCGAAAAGGTTCTTGAACGCGCGATTCGCCAGATAAATTTTTCGGCTGCGGTCCAGCAGCAGCAATCCTTCGAGCATGGAATTGAACAGCACCTGCTGCTGCGCCCGGGCATCGATGGTCGTTTGTTGCTGATGCCGTTGAAAATCCTCGATGTCGCCCTGCATTTTGACTTCCAGGCGCCTGAATTTTCTTCGCCAAAAGAGATAAATTGCAATGGCTGCGACGAAGAAGAGAATTGTCAACAATTGCCACATGGCTAAAATGCGGGCTGGACCGGCACGGCATCGTGACAGTCCGCGCCGCGCCCACGCCGTCCGTTACTCCATAAACCGATACCCGACCCCGCGCACCGTGTCCAGATGCTTTGATGCGGGACCCAGTTTTTCGCGCAAACGCCGCATATGAGTATCCACCGTGCGCGTGTCAATAAGGCTGTCATATTCCCAGACGTCGCGCAGGAGCTGGTCGCGCGATTGGACGCGGCCCGCCCGCTGCGCCAAAGTGGTAAGAAGTTTGAATTCAGTGGCCGTCAGCTCGATCGTTTTTCCCTTCCAACTCGCCAAATGCCGGGGCAAATCAATGACCAGGTCCCCAAAACGCATCTGTTCCCGCGGCTTCTCGGTGGACACACCGCGCGCGAGGATTTTTTTGATTCGGAGCAGCAACTCGCGCGGGCTGAAAGGCTTCGTCAAATAATCGTCCGCGCCCAATTCAAGGCCAAGCACGCGGTCAATCTCGGCGGCCTTGGCGGTGAGCATCAGGATGGGAACGCGCGAGGTGGCCGGTTCCAGCCGCAGATTCTTGCACACTTCAAAACCATCCATTTCCGGCAACATCACATCCAGCACCACCATATCCGGTGTCTGGGCGCGTGCCTTTTTCAGTGCGGCAGCCCCGTCGCCGGCCGCGCTTACGGCGTAACCGGCCTGTTTAAGGTTAAATTCCAGGAGCTCGACCGCCTCCGGTTCGTCATCCACGACCAAAATCTTCGGCTTCACGCCCCGTGAATACCACTTTCCAGTTCGTAACACAATCTAAACCGCGCGACAAGAATGTGACGGAACTGTGACGGCCATGTTACGGCCATTGTCCACAAAAACTCACGATTTCCCGCCATTTTCGCATCGCCCTCGTCCGCTTCATTTCGCATGCATTATAACCAAAAACCGTCCGCCCGCGCTTGCCGTCTTGGAGTGCGGTGGCAAGTCTGCGCGACGCCGCTCGGACGGCGTTGGACTTTAGAATAGGAACTGACGCCTCGCAGTGATCCGACTCCCGGGATACCGTTCGGAATCTTTTTCAACTCACAATATTCGGATGCTTTCGGCAATGGCTGCGACGATTCCAACCATGTCAACTTCGAGATTGTAAAACGACGCCTCTTATGTCAAGGAGTAGCCAGTTGTGGTCGCCATTGCAGGACACCATGAACCAAAATGAGCAGAAATACTACAATACTATCGTAGTATTTTCGCGTTGATGGCAGTTTGCCAGTCTGGATTCCGTCGGGACTCATTCGCTTCGTTGCGCGGTACCCAACCATGAATGGTTGGGCTATTTTCAGTTAAACCACATCTAATTTGTAGAGAAAAATAACTGGCCTTGCTGAGAGTAAACTGGCCGTTTCTTGGCATTATTTATACATCTAATGACAAGTGGCAATTTAAAAGAAAAGAATGGCGTCCTTCTTCAGAGTTAATTCGTTACATTTCCCCGCCCATGACAATAACCAATAACCGCCGCCAATCATCACGCCGAAGCGTCCGGCTGGCCAATCGTGCCGCTCAAGGAATGCTGCCCGTTGGTGTTCGTCTGGCCGTCCCCGACGATTTCATACCAATTGATGGAGTAGCTTTGCCCAGAAAACAGCAAAGAAGTTTTTTATAAGGTTCTTAATTACTAATTACTGAATGCGGATAATGGTGCAGGAAAAGCTGGGGCGTGTGGTTCCCAAGCCAAAATTGGAAACCAGCCGGTCATCCGTGCTGCTGCCGGCAAATTGGAACTGCAGGACATCACCGGCATTGAAAGTGGCAATGAAGCTCTTTGAAATCGGCGTGGTCTGGCCGGTCGTGTTAGAGACAGCGGTGGACTGGCTGTCGGTGATTTCAGTTCCGTTATCAACCGCGTGTACTGAAACCGTCGTTGTTGCTGCTGCTTTTGTCGTGGCCTCGGCACAGTATTGAACCAGGTAAAGTCCCGCCTGGGAGCAGGTGAAGCTTTCGATACCGTCATAGGTCCAGCCGTTTATTTGAGCTGTAGAATAACTGGTGATATTCTGGAATGTGCTGGCCGTAACCACAGCATTCGTGACTGTGGAGTAGGAATCGAGGTAATTGGCAGTAGTGGGGGTGTTGGTCAAACCCGCTCCATTCCCGCTGAATGTTCCACTGAGAGTCACACCCGACTCCGTATTGGTGACTACTGTCGAGGGCAACTGTGTTGTAGATACAATGCCGGAGATCTGACTGGCTGGAGTCGCCAGGGACTGCCATTGCCCGTTCCCGATATATTGGACTTCGACGGTTGTGCCTGGTGCGCCCACAAATTCCTCTCCTGCGGAGATGTAAACACCTCCACCGTTCGCTGTTGCGACGAATTCGTTCCCATTAGAAGACGAGGCGACTGAAGACCAATTAGCCGATTGCGGAGCACTGGTTTGCAAAGTCCAATTGACCCCGAAATTCGCCGAAACGTAAACCCCTCCACCGGATACCCCTGCGACCAAGTGGCTTCCGTCCGAAGACGAGGCGACAGAAAACCAATTGGCCGATTGCGGAGCGCCGGTTTGCAAAGTCCAATTGGCGCCGGAATTGGTTGAAGTGTATATACCGCCGCCGCCCACCGCGACCAGATGGGTCCCGTCAGAAGAAGTGGCGACAGAATTCCAGCCGACCGACGGCGCGCCACTTAGTGTCCAGATGATTCCGTATTCGCCGTATTCGTTATATCCAAGGCTTCCAATGTATATCCCGGTATCAGCCGCTGCCGCGACAATCTGGCCGGACTCCGAAGCGATCGCTACTTTCGCTGCATAAACCTTTTCGTTATTAACCAGTTCATCGAAACCATAATCATACCATCCGTAAACACCAACAGCCGGATTCCCGGCCAATAAATAATACCCATCCGACGACAACGCGACAGATAGCCAAGTGCCTGCCTCGTCCCCGTATGGAGCCGCCCAGCTACTCCCGAAATTGTCAGAGGTATAAATCAAGCCATCGTCCACTGCAACCGCCAAAGAACTGCCATCCGGCGACACCGCTACCTGAACATCATACCCAGGAGACGAAACTGCCGGCGCCCCTGCCCAGTTGGCCCCGGCGTTTGCAGAGGTAAAGACATCCCCATAAACGTCCGCAACGACCAGATGGCTGCCGTCCGAAGAAGAGGCCACGGAATCCCAACCGTTTGATGCCGACAAGCCGCTCTGCTCGACCCATTGGAGGCTTGCGCTGCTGCCGCCAATAATTGTTTGGCCCGGTACGGGCACCACCTGCCAACCATTGCTTCCAACGCCGGTGACTGTCACTATATCACCGACATTGGGAGACGCCGGAAGTGTCAGCATGTCCAATGCATTGTTTGTGAACAAGTATGATTCGTTTGAGGCCGCCGACTCGGTCGTGCCCGAAACCGTCTGGCACGATGTTGCCGGGACATTCGTCAAACCGCCCCCATTTCCGGTAATAACACCGGCAATGAACGCCTGGCTCTGGCTGCTGCCGATGCGGATAATGTTGGCATCGGCGGGGGTCCCCGGGTTTCCAATGTCAATGTTCGAACCGCCGAAGATGTTATATCCTGCTTGATAACCAAGCGCGATGTTGTTGCCGCCTGCGGCGTCGTTGTAAAGCGCGCCGAACCCGACAGCGGTATTACTGGATGCGTTGGCAGGGACGAAGGGACTACCGGTAAAGCCAAAAAGTGCGTCAGCACCGTTGGCCGTAAAGGGGTCGTAAAGGGGTCGGTTCCTAGTATCGTAGTATTTGTGAATTGAGGTTATTACGACGGCCCCATCGAGCCAATTGAAGGTTTCGTTAATGTCTGGCCGGTGGATGAAAGCTATATC